>PPYF01114091.1_pt1 | contig 69341 bp, 60 predicted proteins | sample 1559871 | NCBI WGS metagenome assembly PPYF01 (sample SAMN08240021, study PRJNA423297) | Human gut metagenome, whole genome shotgun sequencing project.
TTGGCCTTTTTTGCCTGCCCTGTTTTCCAATGAGGATTTTTTCATTCAGAGGCTTGACTTTTTATTTGCAGACTTTTGATCTTTTTGTGGATATCTCCGTGTCATGCGCATGGCACTGGGGCAGGTCGAAGCCCAGAGACAGAATATCCTCGTCGGACATTGCCAGGGTATCATGGAGAATGTCGTATAATTCCGCGCTGTCATGCTGCCCGCCCATGTAACCAATGACGGCGTCCATAAGCTCCTGCTGGTGTTCCAGGGCGTCTGCCACATTGGTCAGGGCGTCAGCGTAGCCGTGGAGCCATGCGGCGTTGTAGCTGTTCTGGTCCGGCTCCTGATTGGCACGAATATGGGCCAGCTTTGCGGAAGCGGAGATCGCTCCAATGCTGGTCAGGTCGTAATTAGTCATAGGCTCCTCTGTATTCACCGTTCCCCTCCGCGTCCGGGGTTATGAGGACGAGGCCCTTTCCCCTGGGGTGACCGCTCTTTTTTCACAGTTGCGACCATGACGCTGTCATACAGCTTCTTATACTTCTGGATCTGTTCTTCTGTCAAAGAAACAAAGTCCTCCGCGCCCAGTCCGGCGAGGAAGAAGGTCCCGCAGACAATGTCATAGGGCAGTCCGGCATTGTCTATCAGAGGGCGGTTGAAGGGCAGGCCGAGTCCCTTTCCGTTGGCGTTACATACGACAGCCACCGCTTCCGCGAAAGGGTATGTGGCTTCAATTTCTCCCCCCACGACCTCCTGCATGGCCTTCAGCCCGCTGATCTCTCGTACATAGCAGGGCTTCATGGGCTCCACAATCAAAACCTTCACGATCTTTCGCCCCTTTCCACTTTCTTTTTATGGTTTCTTTTCCTGTACAGGGAATGAAAATCCGGCGCGGGGAGATCTTCCCGTAGCCGGTCTGTCTGGTAGCAAAGGATAAAAAATTTATGCAGTTCCCGCTGTGGGAAAAAGCGCAGATAATACCGGTATTGGCCGGTGTCGATTCGGAATGCGTAAAAGGCTTGTCTGCCGCGCATGAGCGCCTGGGGACGCGCTTCACAATATGCCCGCATGGAGGGGAGGTCCCGCAGCGGCCCGCCGTCTCCTCGAAGGGCTCCCAGTAAGGCGCTCAATTCTGCCTGGAACGCCGGGGAGGCCAGCTCCTCGTTCTTCTTTAACAGGGTAATTTTGACTTCGTCCGTATCGGTAAATACGCCACGCAGATGTGCCGCACAGGCGCCCTCCTGTAATTTCGTTGTAAACAGGTCGTTGACATCAAGCTCACCGCTGGTCTGGAGCTGGTATGGTTCAGCGCTCATGGGATCTTCCGCCTTGCTTGGGTGGATGCTCAGGGACTCTGTCGCCTGTCCGCTGTTCTGCGGGCAGCCGTTCCCCACGATCCCGCTGCTGAATGATATGCAGCACATTCCGAAAGGCCATGTACTGCTGGATCTCTGCCGGGTCCTCGGTCAAGGTCCGAACCGTCTCCCAGCAGGGACTTCCATGGCAGCTGAAATCCTCCTGCACAACGAGAGCGGGGCGGCCCTTCCGCACCTCCAGATGGACGCGCTGACCGTGGAGCTCCTCCGCGCGGCTGTAGAGGCCATAGGCCAGGCCAATGGCCTTCAGCGCCTCCAGCGCGTCCACGGTGGTATAAACCTGTTCTGTGCTGATATGTACGTCCCCAGACAGGGAAATGCTTTTGTTTGGCATAGGTTCTGCCTCCTGACTGATTCGAGGGTTATCGCCCACGGTCTTTCTTCCGCCTGGACGAGAGCTGGTCGCAGGCGCTGCGGTTAATCCGCTCTGTCTCCCGGTGGACCTCCTCCACGCAGTTTTCCCACGCCTGCTTCAGCGGCTGTGTGGGCAATCCGTTCTGCTGGTAGCCCTCCAGGATGCCGCCGTAGTAATAGAAGGAGGGGATGGAGGGCTCCTTGCACAGCTCCGTCATCACATAGGCCATAACCGTGTGCTCCTGCCCCTCGCGGTCCCGGACTGTCACTGGCTCCTTCCCATACAGGCGAGGGTACCCCTCATAATAATCCAGAGCGCGTTCACACTTTGGTGTAATGCTCCACAGCAGGCCATGTACCGTGCTCCCCTCCCTGGGAGCGATGGTGGCCACTCCGTTGCCCCGCAGGTTGCCGCGGAACAGAAGTTCATAATTCTCCAGAGTGACTGGGCCCACCACCTGGGCGTCCGGGCAGCGCTGGGCCATCTGCTCCAGGTTGATATTGCTCCCGTAGGCGAAATACAGCTTTCCCTCAGCCATCCTCCAGTACCTCCAGCGCGCTGATCCTTGCCAGCTCCCCGAACAGGGCCTGAGCCTGCTCCTCCAGGCCGCGCTCCGGCAGAACACAGTCCCGGTCCGTCATGCGGATGAAATTACTGCGGAGCTGCCAGAGATAGCTCTCCGTGTCCGGGAATTCAGTGGGGTCAAAGCTGGCAAGCCGGAGCTCCTCCAGGATCTCCACCCCGGTCCCCTCGTAAGTGGCGTCATCAATTCGTATTTTCATAGTCACCTCTCCGCCTCACGGTGTTTTTTCTTCTTGTTTCGGTTGACTTCATAGCTGTCCTTGTCGAAGCGCCAGGCCCGGTCTCCATCCAGATTCGCCAGCAGCAGGTTTCGGGTCTCCCTGAACTCGTTGCCGTTGAGGCCCAGCCGTACCAGCCACACCCGGAAGGTGAACAGCTCGTTGTCGCTGTGGGTCTTGCGCATGATGGTGCTACGCTGGGCGATGGCCTGGGCGGACATGGCGAGGCAGAGATTCACATAGGCGGCGGCCAGTTCGGGATTCAGGGTGGAGTTGAAGCACCGCCACTCCACTGTGCCCCGGTAAAAAACTGAATGGAGGTTCAGCGCGTAGTACCGCGTCCAGTTATAATGCTCACTGCTGCTCACATTGCCCTCATACCAGATCCGCTCTAACTGGGTGAGATCTGTCGTCTCCTCGGCGGAGAGCAGCTGGCGGGCTTTCCTTAGCATAGGCTCTCGCACCTTTTGGCAATACTTCGCTACACGGTTGGGATTCACCTGCAATGCTTTGAAGAGGATATCCTCCTTGGAAAACATAATACTCAGGAGGTTTTTGAGGCTCTGCCGGTTGTGGTTGGCGGCGTCCACATGGACATGGATGCCGCAGGAGCTGTTGACCTTGGCGCCGATCTTCTTTACTCGCCGTATACACTCCTGGAGTCTGGGCAGTTCTGAGTAGGTCAGCTTGGGGGTGACCAGCTCCACACGAAAATCTTTAATGTTGTTTTCCACATACTCTGTTCCAGTCCACTGCTCCCCGGTAATGCTGCCACTGACCAGCTTCCACTCCTTGCCTGCAGGGTCCTTTACCTTCCAGGTATCATAGACGCCGCCTTTGTGCTACGGCAGCCTTCCGAAAAAGTCCGCCAGAGCCTGGGCGGCCTGCGCACGGGTAATACCCGTCATCTCCACCTCCACGCCAAAGCACTGATCCTTGATGCCGATCTCGTTCATGCCGCGGCATCCCCCTTCCTGAGCTCCTCATCCACCGCCCGAATACGGCGGCCGATGGCCTCTATCACATTGACCGTAACGCTGTTGCCGGCTTGCTTATAGGCCTGGGCATCTGAGTTAATGGCCAGGATCTTGTCGATCTGGTCCTCCTCAAAGCCCTGGAGACGGAGACACTCCCTGGGCATGAGACGGCGGATGCGCCCGCCGCGCTCCACGATTCCCTGGACGCTGGCAGTATCGTGGGCAAGTTTACTTACCCGGCCGCCTCTGGTCTTGCTGTCAGGGTAGCCCAGATCCACACTGTCTCCTATGACAGCTTCTTTATAGCCCTGTTTTGTTGATTCTCGGATCATCAGCACCCCGGAACGCTCCGCCCGGTGGTTGGAGAGGGTGGTCTGCCCATATCGGGCAGTGAGGCACCGGGCCTGTCCGGTCTGCTTGGGATGTCCAGTGCATAGGTCCATAAACACTGCGTTTTGAGTCTGATTTCGGTTGATACCACGGAAATCACTTGCGTTGAGGGATAGCGCGGTTGTGCGTTTTCCTATCACGCCCTCTTTACGGTTAAACCCAACCAAATACAGCCCGGTTTTCACCCCTTGCCCTCCGCCTCCCGCTGTCTGTGTACAGGCGACTCCGTCGGTATCGTAGACCCGGTAGCCCTGCGCTCCTCCGAGGATCTGTACAAGAGCTTTTCCGTCTGTGCCAAAGACAGGAAGTATTTTTCCGGCGCATCGGGGATCAAGATAGCAGATAAGGAACACCCTTCGCCTTAATTGGGGGACTCCATGATGTTTTGAGTTAAGCACAGCCCATTCGACATGATACCCCAGGTCATCCAGCGCGGCGAGAATGGCCGCAAATGTGCGCCCTTTGTCATGGCCCAAAATTCCGGGAACATTTTCAAGCAGCAGATACCGGGGCCGCCGGGCTTGAGCCAGCCGGGCAATTTCAAAGAAGAGAGTGCCTCTGGCGTCGGCAACCCCCCGCCTCTGGCCAGCGTAAGAAAACGGCTGGCAGGGGAAGCCTCCGCACAGGAGGTCGAAGCCGGGCAGATCGTTGGGGTCGATTTTTCTGGCGTCTGGATAGTATCGCTCCTCCTCTCGGATATCGTGGATGGCGCGGTAGCTGGCATCGGCGTACTTGTCGATCTCGCAGTGTCCGACACACTGGAACCCGCCCACGCGGGTCAGCCCGGCCCGAAAGCCGCCGATGCCCGCGAACATATCAAAGTATCGGATCAGGTCATATCATCTCCCCCCTGGAGCGCGCGCAGAAAGCCGAGGACGCTCTCATCCACGCCCCCGGCCTGCGTCTCTGGTTCAGTTTTAAGCTGTAGATCCTTCAATTCCTCCCGGATGAGCCCCCGGATGGCGGACAGCAGCGCCTCCTGCTCATGAGCCCTGCACACCATTCGGCACACAGCGTCCGTCCGCTGCCCGGCAGGGATAGAGCGCAGGATGCGCCAAGCCTCCCTCTGCTGGGGAGAGGCCAGGGAGAAGGAGAGGTTCAGCCGCCGTTTCTCATCCACCCTTTACCCCTCCCGACATCTGCCCCGCAAGGCGCTCATAGCCCTTGGCGTTCAGGCATACATCATCCAGGATAAAAGGCCGGCACAGGCCCTCTGTGGCCGCCACACGGCGCTTCATCAGCGCCGCGCCGCCGCCCAGGAAGATGGTGGGCATGGCGCGGGCGTCCAGTCCGCTCTCCGTGATGGCGGAGAGGAGGCCCTGGATGTACCTGTCCGCCTGGGCGTGGATGACGGCTCTGAGCCGCTCATCCATACTGCCGGCGTCGCCCCGCAGAACACTCTCGATCTGGGCGTCGGTCATAGACACGCCGAACATCCGCCGCACCTGTTCGCTGATCCCGTCAATACAGCGGATCATGCCCAGCTCCAGGCTCCGGCAGGTGGCGGCGTTGGGGATACGGTTGTCCAGCCGCATCAGGTCCACCGTCCAGCCCCCGATGTCCGCCACGATGACGGAGGGTTCATCCAGCAGCTCCGTCTGGGTCAGCACGGCGGCGTAGCCCTGGGGAAACAGGGACACCTCCGAGATGGTGACGGCATAGTCCACGCCATCGTACCGGAAGGACGCCATCTGTCCGTCCCGGAACAGGTAGTCCCGAAACTTCTTCTTATCCCGGCCAAAGCTGGTCAGGGGCAGACCGGCGGCCAGGTGGACGGTGGCGCTGCGCTCCGCGCCCCGGTAGGCCAGCTCTCTGGCGATGGCCGCCAGGGTCAGGAGGTAGTAGTCCTCCGTCCGGGTCTTGTCCCGCTGGAGCGGCTGGCGCCCGCTGCCCACCACAAAATATCTGCCTCCATATTCCAGCACATTCCTCTGCGTGTAGGGTTCGTGTTCGTACTCCACCAGCCCGGTGGGGAAGGTGAAGTGGGCGGTTTTGATTTGTGCATAGCCGTGGTCCACCCCGATGGTGATGGGATTACTCATCTGGATTCACCCCGATTCCTTTTGGTTTTTTTGCTTTTCAGTGCAGTGGCGCGGGCCTGCTGAATATTCGGGCTGGTGGTATTCCAGGTATCGTCACGCTGTCTGATACGCCGCGCCAGCTCCTCTGGCGTTATATATTTAGCGCACAGCCTGGGGAGATAGGCCGCTGTCTCGCTCCATGTATATGGATACTCAATGCCGTCATCATAGACGATGTCCTTTTTCAATTCCTCCACCAATGCCTGATAATCTTCACGGTCAAAATTTTCATTGCTGTCACGCCCGGTTAGTTTTTGATAGGCATAGCTGCCCACACAACTTAGGGATTCAAAGCAACAGCCCCCATAAACAGAGACATCCGTCAGTGAGTCCGGGTCCTTCAGGGCAGCCATGTACACCTCCCGGCCCTGGGCGATGAGCCAGTCCCGGAAGTCTATAAAACCGTCATCGCTGCAGCCGTCACACAGGATGGAGGCTGCGCTCCAGAGACCGTACTTGTACGCCAAATCCCGGTAACCATGAATGATGGCGTCAAAATTCAGGGCCTGCTCCGGTCCCATCTCCGTCAGCCGTCCTTCCAGCCATTTAGCGAAAGCATCCTGATCCTGGCCGCATTGCGCTTTCGCCTGGGCGATCAGGTCCCAGAAGGCGTCCTTGTCGATTTTTGTGCTGTCCGTATTGCGCGTTCTTTTATATTCGATTGTCATCACCTGCTTTCCTCTCGTCGCTTTGTCTGCTCCTGTACCTTACCAGGTTCCACCGGCAGGAACTCCTGAAATCCCATGCGCTCCAGCGCCTTGGCATAGAACTGCCGTTCAAACGCCTGATACTCCGCCGTGGATGTGTCCACCTCCTGCAAAACGGCCCGTTCATAGGTGGTTCCAGGTACGACCTCCCAGGAAACCGCCCCAAAATGGGCGGCGGTCAGCCAGCGCAGGAGCGCATGGCCGTCCGCCTCCTCAAAACAGCCACAGGCGTCCTCGTATGGGAAACATCCGTACAGGTTGCGGATGCCGGAGAGCTCCTCAGCCGCGAAGTACAGGTGAAAACCATCCGGGTCAAATTCCGGGGCGACACAGTTATAAAATTGACGCAGCCGTTCCGTGGTGTTCAGCTCAGGGCAGAAGGACAGCAGGGCGGCCCGAAATGCTTTCATACTTTGCCGGGTGCGCGCCAATATATCGCCGCGCCTCTGCGCGGTATCGCTCAACTCATCACACTTCACCACTAACCGGAGGAGATTATCCTCCAGTTGGGCACATTTGACCTGGCTGTCCGCAAGCTCCTTCCGTGTCTCTGCCAGCTCCTCCCGCAGCCTGGGGTAGTCCCCGGCTGCGGCAAGCCGCTCCCTCCATGTCATCGTCAAGCCACCTTCTTTTTCTTCCCAGGCAGGAGGCGGGCTCTCAGGCGGTCCAGTACACGGATGCGAGTCTGCACCTTGCCCGCGGACTCATTCAGCCCATTGATCTGCCCCTGGATGCGGCGGCGGATGGTCTGGAGCTGCTTCCGGTCTCCACAGCCCTCCAGCACCACATACCTTCCCTTGCCGGTGGCCAGCACTTCACGCCTGCCGCTCTCGTCCCGGAGGCTGGCCATAAGACGCTGGCCCAGCCGCTTGCGGTAGCTGTCCTGGAGGGTCTCCATATCCCCGGACACCCCGTGCTTTTTCAGAATCGCGGCCATCTCCGCCGATTCAATCCCCATCCCTTCAAACAGCAGGGAGAGGATCTCCTGCTCGGCCTCTGGGGGCAGGATGGGTCTACTGGGGCCCGTCATCGCTCCGCCTCCTTTTTCCGGGCCGGTTTGCTCCTTTTCTGCTCCGGGGCAGGCCGCTCCGTGTCCTCCGGGCAGTAGAGGTAAAAACTACCGTACTGCTCCGCGTGGTCCGGTACAAAATCAGGCGGTGCGTCCTTCAAATCAGAGACCACCATGATATTTTTGGTCTGTTTGCCGGGAAAGGTTGTATAGGAAAAGCGGTGCTCTCCGTTCCTGTGTACCGGACGATTGACCGTCTTGTCATGCCGCTGCATATACTTGAGAACCGCCCACCGCTCCACTGTAAAGGCAGGTATGACGCCCTCTTCCAGCTCATGAGCCATGCTGTTGATGTACTTGACCATATCCCGGACATTTTCACACCCATATTCCGGGGCTCCGAAATCATATTGCTCTGTAAACAGCGTCCATCTCAGGCTTTCGTGGAGGCTGTCCAAACTCACCACGAAGTATTTTCCGTCCCGGTCTCCAGACAGGGGCTCAAAACGCACATCGTCATACAGACCCCCGACAACAGGACAGTTGTTCTTGAACCAGACATAATAGTTGTCCAGAATATACGGGTCTGTGATGCCCATAACCACCCTGGATATCTTCTTTAGGCGTCCGGCCAGGGCCTGGTCTTGGCAAAACCAGTCATACCAACCGGCTGCACACTGGACTTTCAGATCCTTGCTCTCATACGCTCCTGCCCGAAACCGCTCCTGCCACTGGCGGACGGAGATTCGTTCTTCACTCACTCGCTATATTCCCCCTCCCTGGACTCGGCATCTCCTTCGCTCCAGCCGGCACTGCGCCAATCTGAGGGAATGATCTGCTCCCGGATGATCCGCGCCACCTCGGCAAATATCTCCGCCAGCTCCTCGGACTCCCGGATGGTATCCTCCATCTCCTCCGGCGTCATCCGGGTACACTCCACCCAGATCCGCACATTTTCCTCCGTGGGGGTTACGAGAACCGCCTTTTCATACGCCTTGCAGAATGTGCCGGCAATCTTACTGCGCCGGCTGAGCTCCGCGTCCGCCTGCTGGATCTCCTTTTTCGCCTTGGCCAGCTCCACCGCCTCCAGGGCTGCCTGTTCCCGCTGCTCCTCCGGCAGCCCCTCCACCTGCCTGGTGATTTGGTAGCCCTGGTGGATGGACAGTTCCTTCTTATCCAGCGCCTCCTTGACCGCTGCGGGGGCGTGCTCATCAATCTGCATCACTTTGCCCATGGTGCGCTCACCCAGGCCAACGGAGTCTGCCAGTTCCTTTCGGGTATCAACAGGAGGGAGCGCTTTCGGCAATGTTGCCGAAAGCGCTCCTTTGCCTGATTTGTCTCCTCCAGCAGCGGCCTGATTTGCTCTTGCCCTGGCCTCAATGTCCGGCTTCAGCTGAAGGGCGATCTTGCCCAGCTCCCAATTGTCCAGATTGCGGCGGCCCTTCTGGGTATCCAGTGCCCACCGCTTGGCCTCCAGCAGATCTGCAAAGGCAAACACCGCCATGTTGTAGGGGATGCCGTGCTTCTCACACAGTCTCTGGCGGTTGTGCCCATCCACAATGACCAGCTCCTCATTGACGATGACCGGCGAGTAGTAGCCATTCTGCAGCAGATCCGCCTCTAGGGCTGCGAGCTGCTCCCCGCTCAGAGGGGGGAGCAGCCCGGCCAACTCCGGCAGCACGGTGGGCGTGCGCTCCGTGCTGCTGTAAATGATCCCGGTGTTCTTCATCAGGCGGCATCAGCGTCGTCCGGCTCCCCGGCGGCCATGGCGGCTTCCTCCACCCGTCTGGGAGAGAGAAATTCCACCTCGGTGGCTTTGATCAGGAAGCCGGGCTGGCGGTCGGGGTCATCCGCGAAGCTGATGGTCTCAAAGTCGCCCACTGCGGCCAGCTTGCAGCCCTTCCAGGCGAACTCCGCACAGCGCTCCGCCAGAGGGCCGCGTACCTTGATGGAGATAAAGTCGGTGAGCCGGTTGCCGTCCCGGTCCCGGTAGCGGCGATCCGAGGCGATACGCAGGATGGCGTAGGGCTTTCCGGTGGTCTCGTTTACCTTCAACTCCACATCGTTGGTCAGGTTACCGATGGCAGTGATCTTCAGCATAGTTCAGTTCTCCTTTACTTTTTACTATAAGATGTTATATTTTAAGGTATAAGGGAAGGGCGTCCATCCCGAAGAATGGACGCCCAAAGTGTGGATCAATAGCCGGTGCGGGGGAGCGGGGTGGGCTTGCCATAGACCGTGGTTACCCACCGGCTGATGGCCTGCACCCATGTCCCGTTGTACACGCCGCCCACATCCGCGATATTGACAAAGCTGGAGTTGGCGGGCAGGTTGGCCACAGCGGTACAGTTTAAGTAGGGAGTTTCCACCTGGGCAAAACCTGCGGGGGCTTGGCCAAACACGAACATAACCTCGGTCACACGCTCATTGGCGGCAAGGCCCAGGGCTGCGGGGGATGCGGCCAGGGTATAGGTCTGGCTGGTACTCAGATTATCCGCCAGGGTGCGATACTCCCCGCCGTTCACACGATAGGTGATCTTATAGGTGCCGGGGAAGTTATACGTGCCGGTGACAACGGTATCCAGCCGCACCTGGGCGGGGATGGTATCCCTCCAATAGAAGCTGTCCAGCCGGACATTGGAAGTATTGGCGATGCCGGAGAAGGTGTAGCGCACCGGCTGGCCGCCCATGATCTCCTTCGGGCCGGTTTTGGTGATGGACACGCCGGTGGTCAGGCTCTTGTTCGTCACCTCAAATCGCACGATCTGGCCCTCATGCTCCAGGTAGGCGGTCAGCTCGGTTTCGTTGACACCGTAATGCTCCGGGGCCTTGACCTCCCGGATGGTATAGCGGGAGAGGGGGAGCTGTTTGGACACAGCCAGCCCCCGGCTGTCGGAGCGGATAGTGTCCACCAGATTGCCCGCCCTGTCGTAGATCTCGAATATGGCCCCCTCCAGCGGTGTCCCAGCGGGCAGGCCGGTGGTGGGGTTGTAGTCGGCGGATCGCTTGGTGATTTGGATCTGGCCTGTGATGGGGGTGTTCTCCCAGGTCACTTCCATGGTTTCGCCCGCTTTAACATAGACCGTGCGGAGCTGGGTGTCCGGGATATAGCCCTCATTTTCCAGTTCGCGCAGATAGTATCTGCCACTCTCCGTCAGGTCCTCAAACCAGGCATAGCCCCGGTCATCCGTGGTCTGCTGGTCGATAGGTGTGTGCGTCTCATCGTAGAGAATGAACGACACGCCGGGGATGCCCTCGCCGTCCGCGGTGGAGACCTTATGCAATAGGATGCCGGAGAGGGGCGCGTTGGTCACAGTCTTGCGGGTGGTTTCTCCGTCTTTCACTGTAAAATAGATTGGGCTGTCATCCAGCTTGAATCCATCCGCGGCCTCGGTTTCAACGGCGTAGTAATCGCCGCTTTCCAGGGGCAGATACACCTTGCCGCTCCGCCCGGTGGTCACGGTGTCCACCAGAGCGTCATCCGACACCCGGCGGATATCGAAGGTGGTGTTGGGGATGCGCTCTGTCTTGTCCGCCGAACTGACCTTGATGAGCTCCACACCGCCCACCGGCGCATTGTAGAACCAGAGTTCTTGCGTATCATCCGGGTTGACCACCACGGTCTGGCTCTATGTGTTGGGGTCGATGGTATATCCGGGGATGCTCTCCACTTCGGTCACTACCACTGTCCCAGTGATGCCGGAGAGGATGATCTGACCCTCCGCATTGGTCCAGTACAGGCCGTTGGAGGACAGCTTGCCGCCCTCGTCCGGCAGGTAGGAGCCATCCGCATAGGTGATCTTGAACTGCACTCCCTCCAGCGGGGTCTTGTCCTTGCTGGACAGCTTGCGGATGATGAGATTCCCCATAGGCTGGTTGCGGAACTCCACTGTGACGGTCTGGCCCTCCTTGACCTGGACCGTCTGGGGCGTATTATCCAGCAGATAGCCGTCCTTGGCACGGGTTTCCTTGATGACTAGCGTGGTCCCAGGCTCTACCCCTTCCACCAGGAAGGTGCCGGTGGAGTCCGTCACAAATTTGCCGTTGGCGTCGCCCACCACGGAGCCGTCCGATCTCGTCACCAGAAACTCCACATCGGAGAGAGGGGAATTGTCTGCCGCCGATACCTTCTTGACCAGTACGGCCCCCTTGGGCGCGTTGGAGAAGTAGAGAGTCACAATGTCCTGGTCCTCGCCAGAGATATAGAAAGACTGGGGCGCGGCGTCGATCACATGGCCGCTGTCACTCTCCAGCTCCTCGCAGATGTAGTAGCCCTTTTTGAGCCCAGTGACGGTAAAGGAGCCGTTGGCCGAAGTCGTATAAGTGCCTACCACGGTGCCGCCGCTGCCGCTGACCTCGCCGCCCAGGTATTTCAGCTGGAAGCGGCAGTCAGAGATCCCGGCCCCGGTCACGCTGTCCTGCTTGTAGACCACCAGGGCGGACAGGGGGATGTTGGAGATGGTGACGGTCTTGTTTTCGCCGCCCTTGACATAGACCTCTGTAACCGGGTCCTCGGGGAGCTGATAGCCGGGGGCCAGCTTGGTCTTTTTGATGGTCAGCCAGCCATCCTCAATGCCCTCCAGGACGATCTGGCCCGCCTCATCTGTCTGGAAGGTACCCAGGTCCCGCTGCTCCCCGGTCTCCGTCTTGTTGCTGGACCAGGTGATGTGGAACTCGGCGTACTGGATGGGGTCATGGGTGACGGAGTTTTCCTTCTGGATGGTGACGGTGGGCCGCTTGTGGTTCTCAAAATACACATCCCGGTCCCGGTTGGGGTAGAGCGTGACCAGCTGAGGGTCGGCGTCCGGGAGGTAAGGGGACGGCACCGACTTTTCCGAGACCTCGTAGACGCCGGGCAGCAGGTTCTCCACCGTGGCGGAGCCGTCCGGCCTGGTGGTCACTTCGGCCACACTATGGCCGTCCGCCCCCTTGACCAGAAACACCGTGCCGGAGACCGGCGCGCCGGTGTCGGCATCGCTCTTGTGAATGGTCAGATTGGGGCGCTTGTCATTTTGCAGGCAGATGGTGGCGTCCTTGCCGGGGAACAGCTCCACATGGTACTCCGTGGGGTCCAGGATATGGTCCGATACGGTGGACACCTCTTGCAGGGAATAAACGCCGGGCTCCAGGCCCTCCCAGCAGATAGAGCCGTCCGGCCCGGTGGTGCGGTCCAGATACCGGGAGCCGTCCTCGATCCTGGCCAGCCGGTAGGTGACGCCGCCCAGAGGCTTGCCGTCCGAACTCTCCTTATACAGATGGAGACTGGGCAGCTTGGAATTGGTGAACACGAACTGCGCCTGCTCATTCCCGTCCAGGTGGATGATGCGCTGAGCGTCATCCACCACATAGCCGGGGCACTCCAGTTCCGTTACCACATAAGCACCCACGGGGAGCTTGGACAGGTCGATGGTCCCGTCCTCAGAAGTGGTGTATTCCTCCGGCCCCCAGGAGCCGTCTACCGCCTCGATGCGGAAGCGGGCGTTGGCGATGGACTTGGAGAGGTCGGAGCTGTCCACCTTGATGAGGTGGATGCCGGGCAGGCGGTCATTGAAGAAAACCAGGTCCTTGATGCCGTCCCCGGCCTTCAGCTCCACTTCCTGGGGGGTGGTATCCAGCACATGGTCGTCTCCGCCGGTGTCCCGTTCCTCCACGCGGTAAGTACCGGGTTCACAGTCTGTCAGTAGGATCTCACCGAACTGGTCCGTCTGAAAGATACCCAGGCTCTCAGCATCCCGGAAAATCTCAAAGGACACGTTGGGCATGAGCTCCATACTGCCACGTTCATACTTGATGATGCGTAAACCGGGCAGTTCCTTATTGATTATAGTTGCACTGGATTCCTCTCCGGCCACCACGGCCACGGTCTGCACCGTGTCCGTGTCCGCGATCCAGCCCTCAATGCCGGCCACCTCCCAGACCTCCCAGCCGCCGGGCTTGAGCTGGTCAAACACCACCACGCCGTTGCGGGTCTGCTCCGTCCGGGTCTCTCCGGTTTCAATGTGCTTGATCTGGATGGTGACGCCGGAGAGGGCGTCGCCGGTGTCACTCCGTTTCTCGACGCGGAGGGAACCATAGGGGGCGTTGGTAAAAGTCACGATAGCAGTCTTGTTGTACTCCACATCGGCGTGCTGAGTGGTCTCCTCCGGGAGCAGGTGATACCGGGGCGGAATCTCCTCGGTCACGGTATAGTGGCCCTCCAGGGTCAGGGGGATGGTCACGGTCCCGTCCGGGCCGGTGGAGTAGGAGCCGATTTTCTTTCCTTCCGGGTCATACACAGAGAACACGGCCCCCTCCAGGGGGATCTCGGTGCCCTCCTCCAGCTTCACGATTTTCAGGGCCGTCTCGCCCGGTTCTTCCTCCTCACTGTCCGCATAGCTGCTGACGGCGGCCAGCTCCATCTGGCGGTTATTGTCCAGGTCGCAGATATAATTTTGCAGATTGCCGTATTGGTCTTTTTCCAGGCAGACGGCATACATAGCGGCATACTGAGCCACGGAAGCGTACAGGGAGAGCTGGACATTTCCGCTCTGTCCCTGGATACTGTCTGCTGGGTAAAGCCCCTTGAACTGCCCGGAATAGCCGTCCCCGGTGCCGCTGGTCGTGACAGCGGTGATCTCCTGGTTGTTCATGTCCACGATCTTCATGCCCTCCGGCACGGAGCCGGGGTCAGAGAAGGCCACGGCCACATCGTAGTCATATACCCAGGTCTCGCTCCAGACAGTAAATACCTGCTGCTTATACTCCTGGCCGTCAATGGTCACGGGGTAGGCCGTGGATTTGTCCGCCGTGGCGGTCATGCGGGGAGTGAGCATATAGTTGTAGGTGGTGCCCCGCTTGTAGATATCCTTGGCGGCGGCCAGGATGCGGTTGCCGATGTCCAGCTCGGAGCCGGTGAGCCCCGGCGCAACTTTGAGGTCAGCGATATTCCAATCCGGCATCAGGTAGCACCACAACGCCATTTTGGTGGCATAATACGCCTGATACTTATTGTCCAGCTCCAGCTCTCCCAGGCTCCGATGGGGGTAGCCATTGGAGATGATGCCCACCACCTTGGGATCGCTGGCCTTTTCCTCGGCTAGATATTTGATGCTCTCGCCGGGCCCTACGGTCTGGGGTACGCCGTACTGGTTCGGGTTGACGCAGTACGCAGGAGATTCCTTCTGAGTTCCATCATTGGATTCGTACAAAAAGTAGGTGTATTTCTGTTTCCTGACCGCGCCGTTGATGGAGAGGTAGCCCAGCTCATAGTCACCGTTGTAGATATCGACCTCGCCCAGGGCCTCCTCCTCAGAGCTGGCCGCGAAGGCCGCCGTGGGCAGGATACTGAGTATGGTTACTAAAGCCAGGAACAGGGACAGTAATCGCCTTTTCATGGTCGAAATTTCCTCCTTAAACGCAAAATAACGGCCCCCGGTGCAACACACACCGGGGGCCGCTTGGGGAAAACGCAATATTTTCTTACAGGGTTTGCAGGTATGCCAGGTAGTCCAGGGAGCCGGCCAGCAGGATGGCCATATCCCCACGGGTGATGGCGTCTCCTTCCAGCGCTTCTGCTGGGGCAAGTCCCAGCTCCGCCGCCTTGTCACAGGCAGTGTCGTAAGTCCAGCCATCCCGTTCCAGGTAGCGGAGCATGACTGTACAGGCCATCTGCGGGCTGACTGGGTCTGAGGTGCCGAACCGCCCGTCTCCGTATCCCTCCATCGTGCCCATGGAGGCGCACACGCCCACAGCCACCTGCGCCCACTCGGGGACATCGTTGAAGTTGGTGGTACACATCCGGGTGTACCAATCTGTTTCCCAGGCCACGTGCTCCGGGTTCAGGACGATGGGACTGATCAGGCAGGCCAGTTCTGCCCGTGTCAGGCCGTCCTCCAGGTGCAGTTCGCCGTTTTCATCTCCCTTCATAAGCCCCTCGGACTGCAGCCGGGCGGCGGCCAGCTCCTGGGGGCTGGGGACTTCTGCCGCCTGGGCGGGGCCGGTCAGCATGGCTGTGGTCGCGGCGCCGGCCAGGAGCAGGGATGCCAATTTTCTGCCTTTCATGCTTGCTTCCTCCATTTCCTGTATGGTGGGGGTCTACACTCCGAACCATATCACAGTTTTGGAGGAAAGTCGGGCCCAATCGGCAGACAGCGTTACTTGGCCACGGCGGTGACGCACCAGCGGTAGTCACGCTGGTTCCGCACACAGGTGTACAAGGTCAGTCGATTATCACTGGTGGGGGCGGTGCCGCTGGTGTCGGTCTCCTTTACCTTGGACACGCTGGTTACTTCATAGGTCCGAGTCCCCAGCTTGGTGGTCCAGGTGATGGTATCGCCTATCTCCAGCGTGTGGAGCTTGCCAAAGTCATTTCGGACACCGCGATTGTGACCCGCGATACAGCAGTTGCCGTCCCATAAGCTGGTGTCCTCAAAGTGGCCCGCACCCTTGGCCAGCGTGGAGCTTCTGGTCCCTTCATAGACCTTGACCGTTAGGCCGATGGCCGGGATCTTCAGAGTGCCCAGGCTACCGTTGCCATAGTAGAGGTCTGATGTGACCTCTGTAAAGCCTGTGGACTCCGAAATAGAGGAGGATGTGCCGCCGTCAATGACGGGATAGTTCACGGCTCCGGTCTGCGATACCAGCCCTCCGTCCAGAGCACCGGGAACCAAGTTGGGGGTCAGGGCTGTGCCGGAGCCGGGGAGATAGCTGGTTGGGGTGCCGAAGCTGGGGGGGATCAGGGCCACATTCTTGCTACGGTCTATATTGGGATTTTCCCACTCATAGATCGTATCATCGCTGGTGGGCCTGCCGAACAGGTGATCCTCCGGGGCGTCCATTGTGTATTCCAGCGCGCTGGCCTGACCAACGCACAGGGCGCATATCATTGCCGTCAGAAGAAAGACGCGCAGTTTCAATCGGAACTCACCTCCGCTCCTTGAACTTCTTGAATACGAACACACCGCCGGCCGCCAGGATGACGACTACACCGCCGAGCAACAGCGGCATCTTCAGGGTGGACAGATCCACGCCTGCGGACGCTGTGCTGCTGCCCGACTCAGGCTCAGTGGACTCCTCCGGGGCCTCCATGCTGCCGAAGATGGCGGTATAGGTCACTACGCTGCAGCCGGTCTTGGCCACCTCGCCGGTATAGTTGGCGGTGACCGTGTAGCCGGTGGCGTATTGATAGCTGCTGGTACCGCTGTAGCTGGCTGCGGCGGTGTAACGGGTGACCGTGCCGCCCGCGCCGTCCGTCTGCTCGGAACTGCTCCACTGGACATCTGCCAGGGTCAGGGTCTTGCCCTTCTCCTCGATGCTCTTTGGGATGAGGGAGAGATCCGCCTCGGAGAGATTGGGATAACTGCGGGTGGCGGAGAGAGGCTGGGTCTTGGTGGCATAGCCGTCTGTGGTCACCTGGACGCTGGTGTGGTCCAGGCGGAGCACACCAGTGTACCCATCCTCGGTGGTGACTTCCAGCTCGGCCTCCAGCCCCTGGAGGATCTCCTCCATGTCGTTGGTATCACTAGGCCGGGTGACGGCCTCAGTATGAGACTTGGTGTCCACCCCCACCTCGTCCTTCCGGGTCATATCCAGCAGGTAATACAGCCGCCCATTCCGCACGAAGTCCTCCGTGGGGATGCCGGAGGGATCGTCTGAGAGGGAGAGCTGATACACCTTGCTGATGCGGGGCTCATTCTGTTCCCCATAGGTGTACTCCTCCACTGAGATGGGGTAATAGCGGGCGCTCTCGCTGGTATCCGCTTCGGCGGCCAGGGCGGGGATGCTCCCAGCCGTGACCAGAGCCAGGGCGCACAGGGTTGTCAAAAGGTGTTTGATCATGATCGTTCCTCCATGTTTTTGATTCTTTTCAGCCTGCATGATTATCTGGTTGCGGTCTTTCGCTGATCCCCCCTTTCCCGGACAGAGCCTCGCTGCTGTAAATACTCATTCCAGTCCTTGCCGCGGGGAGGCGTCTGGAGCTTTACCGTGTAGCCTGCCGCCTCGTACTGGGCGAGCAGGCGCTCCGCCGCTATCCGCCCCGGATCGTCCGCATCCAGGCATAGACCGATCTGCTTGATGTGGGGGTAGTCCTTCAGGTAGTTCTCTAGGGCTTTTCCGAACACCCCGCACAGGGCCACGGCGTTGCTGGTGACCTGCCGGTGCAGAGTACAGTAGCTCATCAGGTCGATGGGCGCCTCAAACACTAGAACCCAATCCAGATCCGGCCTGCAGGGAAGTCGAAAGGCGATGTGTTTATTGCTCCCCGGCACATCCCGCTTGAAGCTGCTGCCGTCCCGGTCGTATGTGCTGCGCTTACTGGCAAACACTGGCGTCCCGCCAGCGTTTCTGCCCACGAACACACAGTTGTGGTACTTGGCGTCCTCGTACAGCAGGCCAGCCTGGATAAATCCCCGGATCACCTGGGGCGCGATGCCTCTCTTTTGCAGATAGGCAAACACGCGCCGCTGATCCGGGTTGGGGGGTGGCAGGGCAAAGGGAGGCGGGGGTACATCCTTCTGTCTGTCCTGGCCCTTGGCCAACACAGGCTTTTGGGAAGCGGGGGAATCCCGCGCCCGGCCATGGTAAGCCAGCAGATATTCCACCGCCTCTGGGAAGCTCTTGCCGCAGAACCGCTGGAGGAAGGTGATGGCGTCTCCACCGACGCCCTCTGAGTAGCGAAACCAGGTGCGGCGGTTTTTAATGCGCAGGCTGTCCATCTCTTTGGTGGTATGGTAGCGGCCAATCCGCCTGACCTGGTAGCCCAGGGACTCCAGCAGGTCTGGGAGATCGGTCTCTTTGGCGATCTCCATCTCCGCGTCCGTAAAGCGATTCTTCTGTTGTTCGATGGTTTTTCCCTCCTTTCCGCAGAAACGCAAAAAGCCCCCCAGGGCACCCGATTCTATGTTCGGGCACCCTGGGGGACTTTCTCTGGTTGTGTCGTTATAGGGTGGTTTGGAGCCGCTCTCCGGCCATCATGCGTCCTCACCCCTCTTTCCCTCTGCGGCCGCCTCCTCCGCCGCTTCCTCCTCAGCCTGCTCCAGCGCCTCCTCAATCAGCCCCAGGACGAACTCCCGCTGGGTCACTTTTCGTCCGCTGCGGGCGCTCTCGCGCTCCAGGTGCTGCTTGATCCGCTGGAACAGTTCCTCCGGGATCTGGAAGGCCATCGTTCTGCTGCCATTGTTCGCCATAGTCGTCTTACCTCCGTTTTCTTTCATCTCGTAGTATTCCATGAGTAACTGGGTGATGTACTGGCTGGTGGTCTGTTCCCGCTGCTCCCGCTCACCGCATACCTTGGCGTGAAGCTCCAGGGGGATCTGGGCACATAAGTTTTTGGTCTCTGCCATACCTGCCGGCCTCCTTCTTGTCCCTTGCAACGCAAAGTATAGCCGGAAAGCCAGGGAAAAGCTATTACCAACACCACCAGGGAATGGCGAACAAACGATAGCATAAGCACTAAAAGTAACAGCGCTGCGGGGAATGAAAAAAGCCGCCTGTGGGCTTCAGGTATTCTGAGGCCAACAGACGGCTTGATTTTTCTTCTTGTATGCCCTGGACGAATGCGGGGGAGTTCGAAACACTCACTCCCCTAAAAACTGGGTTTTGCATCACCCCCAGGGCCCTTTCCTGAAAAAGTTTGCTCCGATTTGTAAAAATAAACTTTTTTGCACTGGTTTCCTCTAAAACCTTCCCAAATAGCAGAAACACCGCACTTCTGTGCGGTGTTTCTGCCGTGTATCTTTTTTGTCTACACATTTTGGTGCGCGAGGCGGGACTTGAACCCGCACGTGCGTAATGCACACTAGAACCTGAATCTAGCGAGTCTGCCAATTCCACCGCACCAAGCTGGGAGCTACATTTTGGCCTTATAAAACGAGGCTGAAATGTAGCTTCTCTTTTTGCAGAAACCTCCATGTTATACTGCTCATGAACACATGAGTAGAGGTCATGGAGGTTTTGTCATGTCTGGAAATGTTATCGAGATACCACAAAATAAAAGACTGGCACCTATTTGGGTCCAGCAGCTTAGGGTGGCGGCCTACTGCAGGGTCAGCACGGGCCATGAGGAGCAGCAGAGCAGTCTGAAAAATCAAATCGAGTTTTGCACCGAATATATCCAGCGAAATCCTTATTGGCGTTTTGTCGCTGTTTACTATGATACCGCCTCAGGCCTGCGGATGGATCATCGCCCCGGCTACCAGCAACTGCTTAAAGATTGCATAAGAAAGAAGATCGACCTGATTTTAGTGAAGTCCCTCAGTCGGTTTGGGCGGGACACAGTAGAAACAATCAAACAGATACGGAGGTTAGCGCGTATGAATATCGGTGTTTATATCGAGACCGGAGGCATCAACACATTGACTACCAGTGACAGTATCATCGACCAGCTGGCCGCATTGGATCAGGCGGAGAGCCAGTTCCGCAGCGAGAACATCAAGTTTGGCATCCGCCATCGCATGAGGAGCGGCAAGACGCTCCTCAACCACACTCGCTTTCTCGGTTATACCAAAGGGCCAGACGGCGTATTGCAGATTGTTCCCGAGGAAGCAGAAATCGTCAGAATGATTTTTGACCTCTATGTGCAGGGGAATGGAGTACGCAAAATCAAGAAGTACCTTGAGTCCCATGGAAGCAAGACCGTGACTGGGAAATCAGAGTGGAGCACCTCCACCATCGACCGGATGCTGAGTAACGAGAAGTATGCGGGCCAAGTGCTAATGCAGAAAACCTATGTACCGAATTTTCTGACGGGCAAAAAAGAAAAGAACCGTGGGCAGTTGGAGATGTACCTGGTGGAGAACGCCCATGAGCCCATCATTGACCGGGAGACTTTTGACCGGGTACAAGAGATGAAAGGGCATATCAAACACACAGTACAAATGGAGCAGATGTTGTGATATAATATAAAAAATTCTTCAGATAGGAAAGCGGGGAATATAATTGAGTGATACCCAAAAATGCCCTATATGTGGTTCAGAAGCGCATTGTACACCAGACTTTCAAGAAAATCGAGTATTCTGGGGTTGTCCTGTTTGTGGGAGATTTCAACTTGGCTATTTTGATGGACTTTCCAAATTCAATTACAATCATCTTTTTTCTTATTTAGTATATCACCGTTTTGAATTTAATGATGTAGAATATCGCTACCACACTACTCTTGATAAAGATATTTGCGATAAGTATAAAAAAGAATTTGAAACAGGAAACAGAACACATGGTCATCCAGTTCATATGGATGTTGATATGATTGAAAACTGGTATCCCAAAACTTTTTCTGAGCGAATAGACTATATTCTTATGTATATCAATGCGCATACACCACATATTGGTCAAGAAATAACTTGGAACTATCCAGAAATGTTAGGTGCGTTATTTGTAGATCGATACGAAATCGATAAGAACTATTCTCTCGCAAATAGCATAAAACAATCTCCCCGAGATGAAGATGATTGTACAAAAGAAGCGGAATATATACTCAAATATCTTGTAAGCAACTCTTATATTGAATATACAGATGGCCCGGATACCAATGAGGCCGTGATACTCACATTGGCTCCCGATGGCTATAAAAGAGTTGATGAATTACTAAAAAATACTTCTTATGGGCATAGTGCATTAGTTGCCATGAAGTTTGGCGAAGATACGTACGATTTACGAGAAGCAATTCGTAAGGGCATTGCAAGTGCTGGTTACGTGGCTATATTTATCGATGAAGTACAACATAATGAGTTAATTACTCCAGAATTGTTAAAACACATTAAGGATAGCAAATTTGTTGTCGTTGATTTAACACATCAGAATAATGGTGCTTATTTCGAAGAAGGATACGCAATGGGATTGGGCAAGCCAGTAATTCAACTGTGTAGGCAAGGAACTCCACTACATTTTGATATTGCTCAAAAAAATACAATTATATGGGAAACTGAAACGGATATCCCAGAACGGTTGTATAATCGTATTAAAGCTACAATAGATTAATACTTCGTTCACTATAGCCTCCAAATTGGAAATATCGATTTTAACCGTCCCTTCCATCGTAGACAAAACCTGCGTATAACGATAGTTATATGCAGGTTTTGTCTATACTTTGTAAAAAAGTGTATTAAAACCACAGCATAGAACTGGCTACCATTACATATTGCAAGTGTCAGCAAGCAGATTTAAAGAGATGGTATCTCTCTTAAACCTGCCTTTATTTATGTTTTGGAAAGTGAGGTACCTGTGAAACTTCCGTATGGCTACGTTTTAGCTGGCAAGGAAATCACTGCGCATGAAGAAAAAACAGATGCTGTCCGCGGTATATTTAAATACTATCTTGCTGGAGCCAGCTTAGGAAAGATTGTTAATATGCTCTTTGCAAAAGGACTTTCCTTCTCAACCGGTCATTCCAAATAGACCAAGGCCGCTATGGAAAAGCTTCCCGTTAACAAGAAATCTATTACAATCGTTGGCATGAAAGTATATTGGGATGCTCAATCGAAGAGGATGTAAAATATTATTCCATGTAAAGTTCTCTCCTCCAATATTCCGTACTGCCTTATTTCCACACGCCGAAACTTTTTAATATATACCGATCAGATATTCAATGATATAGATTTTAGGTATCTTAAACGATTTCCCAATCTTCATTTAGTGGATTGCGCCATCCTTCAAAAGCTCATACGCCGTCTTCTTACCGATTCCGCTTTGAAATCTAAACAGAAAGAGATGTTCCAAAGGTATAGTGACCTCTGGAACATCTCTTTTTTGGTAGCTTAATTATCTTTAAATTTACGGTACAAGCACGAAAGCCCTCTCCTCCCAGCCGCTGCTTTGACTGTACGTTGTAATATTTTCCAAAGTTCTATTTTTACTTTTTATAAAGAATTATAGTCATTTATACAATTAAGCATGATTTTTTCATACCTAATAATTGCTGTTTGACGCTTGACCCTATAACTTCATCTAAACTTAGATGGAGCATTTTTCTCAATAAGAGTGCTTCAGGAGGGCATCCTTATGTCCAGAATATAAGCAACACCCCGTCTGCCGAACCACAGGAGGGGTGTTGCCCATACTTAATCTATGAACTTATTTTCTCAAAAGACAGGAGCACCTCAATTGCGCAACCACGCCTTCTCCAATACTTCTACAATCATCTGCGTCCCAGGCATACGGGCGTAGCAGCATCGACGGTACCCCTTTTCATCCTCGGTCTCCGACTCAAAAATGATCTCGCCCCCCTGGCCCACGATGAAATCCCGATAAGCCGGGTAGTCCTTGACGTAGTAGGCGGTGTGGTGCATCCCGCCTCCCACCTCATCTACGAAGCGCTTATGTTCAATCTCGCCAAAGACGGGCTGGAGCACCTCCAGCTTCAGGCTGTCGGTCCAATCCAGCATGGCGATCCGAATCTGGCAGCCTGGGATTTTCTCCCCCCAGGCCCATACATTCATGGGTATGAAGTCGTACACCTTCCCGGCGCCGTCGATCCCGAAGATCTGACGGATCTCCTCCAGCGCCCGGTCCATATCGGCCACGACGACACCCACATGGCCCACGGGCGGCAGACGGTCAATACTCATATCATCCACTCCTTGCTGTTAGACGCGGCCTTCCGGGCCGCGCCCTGTTTTTGATGGGGCCTCAGCAGAGCATCAGCCCGCAAAATTCATCCAGGTCCATGTTCTGAAAATACTGCCCGATTTCCCCCGCCGGCACCGCTGCCCGCAGAGCTTCCTCCCGCAGAGGACAGCCGATCAACCGCCGGGCCAGCTGGTCGGGTTCCTTTCGGGAGAAGAAGTCCCCATAGAAGGACAGCGCCTGGATTGCACCCTCCTTCAAATCCAGGCAGACCCGGATCTCGCCGCAGCCCTCTACCCTGCGGCGCTTGTCGATCTGACACCGGGGGGAACTGCCATAGTTCCACTCCCAGCGGTCGTACACCGCCTGCCGGATACGCTCCACCTGATTCAGATCCCCCCGATCCAGCTCATAGGGGACTAGGTCACATACCTCTCCCAGGCAGGACCACAGCCGCTCCATGAAGGATTCTGTGGGCATCGGCTGATGCATATAGGGCTTGATATTGGTGACCCGGCTGCGCACCGAGGGCAGGCCCTTGGAGGTCAGCTTGTCCCGGCTGGGAGCCAGCGCTGAGGACACCACGCTCAGGTCAGAGTCATACAGGAGCGTGCCGTGGTGCATCACCCGCCCCTCCTTCACATACTGGGAGTTGCCTGAAAACTTTCTGCCCCGGATGGTCATGTCATTTCGGCCGTTCAGCTCCGCGGGCACCCCCAGGCTCTCCAGCGCCCAGATCACCGGGCGGCAGAAGGTGGAGAAGTCAAAGTCGCTGCCCGTGTGGTCGGCGATGAAGGTGAAGTTCACGTTCCCCAGGTCGTGATAGACCGCCCCGCCCCCGGACAGCCGGCGGACCACTTGAATCTGGTTGGCCCGCACATAGTCGGCGTTGATCTCGGCGAAGGTATCCTGGTGCTTGCCCACCACGATCGTCCGGTCGTTGCGCCAGAGCATGAGATAGGACCGGTTCCGAGGCATCTGGTCAAAAATATACTGCTCCAGCGCCAGATTGAAGCGGGGGTCGGTGCTGGGGCTTTGGATGGCACGCATCGTGGCACAGGCTCCTTTCTCTCACAGGGATCGAATGAGCGCCGCGGCCGTCTCCGCCATCAGGCAGTGGCCGGCGGCGTTGGGGTGGAGGCCATCCGGCTGAAAGAGCCCCTCCTCTCCCCATCGGGTGAAGGCCCGGTCGAAGTCCAGGACCGGCAGACGGAAGGCGGCGGCAAAGCGGCGCAGCCAGCTCTGGTACTCGGCCAGCAGCTCTGCCGCCCGCTCCGGCATCAGCTCCGCCCACTCCCGCCGAATGGGCCGCCGGAGCCCCGGCGGGATCCCGATCAGCGGGAGGCCTCCTCCGGCGATGATCAGGTGGGCCATGGCCCCCATGTTGGACCTGGCGCCCGCCAGATCCCCGCCGTAGGCGATATCGTTGGTCCCGCCCATCAGGAGGACCGCGTCCGGGTGCTCCCGGACCAGCAGATCGGGCAGGACGGCCAGCATACCGCCGGTGGTGTTGCCGTTGACGCCCCCGCCCAGCAGCTCCGCCCCGGTCTGGGCGGCGCACAGCGCCGTCCAGACCAGTCCCCGCGGGAGGCCGAAGCCATAGGTCAGGCTGTCACCCAGGCAGAGGATCCTCCCTGTCACAGGGAATTGATGGCCCGTCCGTTCCAGGCGGCCATAAAAGCCTCACCCAGGGCCTCGTTGACCGTGGGATGGGGGTGGATCGCATGGATCAGCTCCTCAGCGGTGCCCTCGGCGGCCATGGCCGCCGAGATCTCACCGATCATGTCGGTGACGTGCTGACCATAGAGGTGAGCGCCCAGGATTTCGCCGGTGTCCGCCGCCACGATCACCTTGAACAGGCCGTCCGTGTCCCCCGCGATCAGGGACTTGCCGTTGGCCGCCATGTTGAACCGCCCGATCTTCAGCCCGTCGCCGTATTTCTCCCTGGCCTGGGCCTCGGTGAGGCCGATGCAGGCGATCTCAGGCTCCAGATAGACACAGGATGGGATCCGGTCATAGCGCATCTCCTCCCCTTGGCCGCAGATGTCCGCCACGGCCACCATACCCTCGTGGGAGGCGGTGTGGGCCAGCATAACCTTCCCGTTCACGTCCCCGATGGCATAGATGTGGGGGATGTTGGTGCGCATATGGGCGTCCGTCCGGATCGCCTTCCGGTCGAACTCGATGCCGATCCCCTCTGCGTTGAGGCCCTGAGTGTTGGGAACACGTCCCACCGCCATGAGCACCATATCCGACTTTACCTGGCAGTTCTGCCCCTCAAACTCGTAGTACACCGTGTCGTCCTTCACCCGGCTGACCTTTGCGCCCAGCCGGAACAGGATCCCGTCCTTGGTCATCCGCTTCTCCGCCAGCCTGGAGACCTCGATGTCCACCATGGGCAGGATATGGTCCATCAGCTCCAGCACCGTCACCTTACTGCCCAGACGGTTCAGGAGATAGGCGAACTCCACGCCGATCACACCGCCGCCGATCACGGTGACCGAGGCGGGCACCTGATCCAGGTCCAGGGCCTCGGTGCTGGTCAGCAGGTGGTTTTCCCCCTCCAGCGCGAGGAAGGGGGGCATGAATACGCTGGAGCCGGTGGCGATGATGATGTTGGCCCCGGTGATGCTCCTGCCGTCCACAGACAGGGTATGGGCATCGGCAAACGAGGCCATTCCCTCCACCACCGTTACCTTATTGCCCCGGAGCAGGCCCTTGACGCCGTTGACCAGGGTTTTGACCACGGCTTTCTTTCTGGCCTGCAAGGCGGCCATATCCACCGCGATCTTGTCCGCCTCCACGCCCGTCACCGCGAAGCGGGCGGCATCCTTCACCTTGTGGTACACGTCGGCGGTCTGAATCAGCGCCTTGGTTGGGATGCAGCCCACGTTCAGGCAGGTGCCTCCGAAACCGGCCCCCTCGATGATGCAGGTTTTTTTCCCGCACTGGGCCGCCTTGATCGCCGTCTCATAGCCGCCGGGGCCGGCGCCGATCACGACCACGTCGTAGTCGTATCCGGCCGGCTCCGCCGGGGCCGCGGGCGCGGCCTGGGGGGTGGCGGGGCCGTTGAGGACGGCATTGGGGTCCTCCCCCGGAGCGCCGATCACGGCGATGGGGGTGAACACCTCGGCGAAAGCCCCCTCCTCCAGCATGAGCTGGAGGACGGTGCCGTCCGCTGTAGCCTCTACGGGCATGGTGGTCTTGTCGGTGTTAATCTCAAAGAGCACCTCGCCCTTCTTTACCGTTTCACCCACCCGCCTGTGCCACTTGACCAACTGGCCCTCGTCCATATTGAAGCCCAGCTTGGGCATGATGATGATCTCTGCCATGACACTCCTCCACTCACATCAGAATCTGGATAGGATGCTCCAGCAGCTGCTTCATATACTCCACGAACTGGGAGGCCAGCAGACCGTCAATGACCCGGTGATCCACAGACAGCTGTATGTTCATCATGGGCCGGATGGCGATGGCGTCCTCTCCGTTCTCGCCGGTGACCACAACGGGGGTCTTGCGCACGGAACTGACCGACAGGATCGCTGATTCGGGTGCGTTTATGATCGCGGTGAAGTTGCCGATACCGAACATCCCCAGATTGGAAATGGAGAAGGTACCCTCGCTGTACTCCTCCGGGGCCAGCCGGCCTTCCCTGGCTCTGGCCACCAGATCCTTGCTCTCCCGTGCCACGTCGGTGAGAGTCTTGTTCTGCACATTCTTAATCACCGGGACGACCAAGCCGTTGTCACCAGCCACGGCAGTGCCCACGTTGATGGACTTGTAGGTGACGACCTGGTCGTCCTTCAGGGTGACATTGATGCCGGGGAATTTCTTCAGGGCCTTGCAGGCCGCCATGGTCAGCAGGTCGGAGACGGCGATCTTTACCTCGCTGGTCTCGTTGAGCCGCTTGCGGAAGGCGGCCAGCTCGGTGGTGTCCACCGCGTCGGTAAAGTACAGGTGGGGCGCAGTGAATTTGGACTGGGCCAGCTTCTCGCCGATGATCCTGCGCACACCCTTGTAGGGAACGGCGGAGGCCACCTGTCGGGTGTCCGACCCGGCGGAGGCAGGCGCGGCCTTGGCGGCCGCGGCCTTCACGTCGGCCTTCATGATCTTGCCGGCGGCGCCGGTACCCTGGACAGCGGCCAGATCCACGCCCATTTGCCGGGCCACCCTGCGGGCCAGCGGGGATGCCTTGAGGTCCTTATAGGTGATCCCGCCCTGGAAGCCGGTGCCCTTGATCTGGGTCAGGGAGGCCGGGTCGATGCCCTCGTCCTGGACCAGCTTTCGGGCCTTGGGTGTCAGTTTCAGAGACTTCATGTCCACCGGCGCGGCAGGGGCCGAAGGAGCGGCGGCGGGCGCGCTTCCACCGGCCTGCCCCTGTCCGGCGGAAGCCAGGGCGGCATCCGGATCCTCCCCCGGTGCGCCGGTCACGGCGATGGGGGTAAACACCTCGGCGAAGGCACCCTCCTCCAGAATGATCTTCAGGAGGGTGCCGTCCTCGGTGGCCTCCACGGGCATGGTGGTCTTGTCGGTGTTGATCTCAAAGAGCACCTCGCCCTTCTTTACCGTCTCGCCCACCTGCTTGTGCCACTTGACCAGCTGGCCCTCGTCCATGTTGAAGCCCAGCTTAGGCATGATGACGACTTCAGCCATTGCGATGCCTCCTTACACCATCTCGCGGATCTTGGCCGCGATCTTCTTCTCGTCGGGAATCAGCGGGAACTCCAGCGCGGGGCTGAAGGGCAGGGGCACGTCGGCGGTGCCCATCCGCTGGATGGGGGCGTCCAGATCATAGAACACGTCGGGCATGATCCGGGAGGCGATCTCGCCGGTGATGCCGAAGCTGAGGTGGCCCTCGTCTACGATCAGCAGCTTGCCCGTCTTTTTCACCGACCTGATGATTGTCTCGGTGTCCAGGGGCACGATGGTGCGCAGGTCGATCAGCTCGGCGCTGATGCCCTCCTTCTGTAGCTGCCGGACCGCCTTCTCCGCCTTGATGGTCATCATGGAGTTGGTGACCACGGTGATATCGGCGCCCTCCGCGACGATGCGGGCCCTGCCGAAGGGGATGCACACATCCTCCTCCACCTCCGGGACATCGTTGAACTTGGTGGTATAGAGCATCTTGTGCTCAAAGAACATAACGGGGTCGTTGTCCCGGATGGCGGTCTTGAGCAACCCCTTGCACTCGCCGGCGGTGGAGGGGACCACCACCTTGACGCCGGGGATGTGGGCGGCCCAGGCATGGATGGACTGGGAGTGCTGAGCCGCGGAGGAGCGTCCGCCACCCAGGGGCAGGCGCACCACCATGGGCACGTTGCACTGGCCGCCGGACATGTAAGTGATCTTGGCCATCTGGTTGAAGAGCTGGTCGCCGCAGACCATCATGAAGTCGGCGAACATCAGCTCCACCACCGGGCGCAGGCCGGTCAGGGCCGCGCCAACGCCCATGCCCACGAACCCCTGCTCAGAGATGGGGGTATCCTTTACACGCAGATCACCATACTTGTCCCGCAAACCCACGGTGCACTTGAAGTTGCCGCCGATGACGCCGATGTCCTCGCCCATCTGGAATACGGTATTATCCCGCGCCATCTCCTCGTCCAGGGCCTCCCGGATGGCGTCTCTCACCATCAATTCTCTCATGATCTGAACCTCCCTTATTATCAAACAGATGCGGCGATATCTACAAACACATCCTTGTAGGCCTCGGACACGTCGGGATAATCGCTCTCCTCGGCGAACTTACAGGCCTGGGCGATCTCCTTCTCCACAGAGGCGCGGATCTCTTCAATCTCGCCGTCGCTCAGCAGTCCCTTCTCCTGCAGCACCACCAAGGGCTCGCGGGCCTTCCATGCGGCCAGCTCTTCAGGGGCGCGGTACTCGCCGGGGTCGCCCACGTGGTGGCCCTGCCAGCGGTAGGTCTTGCACTCGATGAGGGTGGGCCCCTCGCCCTTGCGGGCCCGCTCAACCGCCCTGGAGACGGCCTCGTACACCGCATAGACGTCGTTGCCGTCCACAGCCTCGCCCGGAATCCCATAGCCCTCGGCCCGCTTATAGAGGTCGTGCTCCTTTGTCACCCGGCGGATATCCACCGAAATGCCGAAGAGATTGTTCTCAATGATATAGACGATGGGCAGGTTCCAGGCGGCAGCCATGTTGATGGACTCATGGAAGGTCCCCTCGTTGGACGCGGAGTCGCCGAAAAAGGCCAGGGTGACCTGCTCGGTGCCCCGGAGCTTGGCGGAGTAGGCCGCGCCAGTGGCGATGGGGATTTCGCCGCCCACAATGCCGTTGGCGCCCAGGATGCCCTTGTCCATGGCCATAATGTGCATGGAGCCGCCCTTGCCCTTGGAGTAGCCGGTCTTTTTTCCCAGGATCTCGGCCATCATCCGGTCCAGATCGGCGCCTCTGGCCACCAGGTGGCCGTGGCCGCGGTGGGTGGAGCCGATATAGTCGTCCTCACGCAGAGCGACACACGCCCCGGCGGCCACCGCCTCCTCCCCCAGATACAGGTGCGCCAGGCCTGGCATCAGGCCCCGCTTATAGAACTCAAAGACCTCCTCCTCGAAGCGGCGCATCCGGTACATTACGGTATAGAACTGCTTTGCCAGCTCCTTCGGTTCCTTTTTCGTGCTCATATATTTTACCTCCCAATGTCAGTTGATGACCCGTTCTCGTTCAGACAAAGTCAGCGCATCACCGTGCCGCCGTTGATATCCACGATCATGCCAGTGACATAGCGGCTGTCCTCGCTCGCCAGGAAGCCCACCACGTCGGCCACGTCTTCAGGGATACCCAGGCGCTTCATGGGGACCATGTCGTCCCGATAACCGGCGTTGCGGGTCATCTCGGTCATGATGTAGCCGGGGGCCACCGCATTGACGGTCACCTGATAGGGCCCCATCTCCCCGGCCAGGGACTTTGTCATGCACCAGACCGCAGCTTTGCTGGCGGCGTAAATCGGCGAGGCGGCCAGACCGCCCGTCTCGGCGGACTGGGAGGCCATATTGATGATCCGCCCGGACTTTTTTTCTTTCATGGTGGGGATCACCGCCTTGCAGAAAAACACATCGCCCATGAAGTTGATGCCGAAGATTTTGTCCCAGTCGGCCTTGGTGTACTCCACAAAGGGCTTTTTCAGGGACAGGATGCCGGCGTTGTTGACCAGCACGTCCACCGTACCGAACCGTTCCAGCACCTTTTGCACGGCGATGTTGACCTGTTCCTCCTGGGAGACGTCGCACTGCACGGCCATGGTGTCCGCGCCATACTGCCCGGCCAGCTCCTCGGCGGCTGCGACGGCGGCCTCCTGGTTGATGTCCACGATGGCCACCCGCATTCCATCCTTCACCAGCCGTGCGGCGATGGCCTTGCCGATGCCCTGGGCTGCCCCGGTCACGATCGCTGCCTTGCTCATAAGCGCCATGAGAATCTCCTCCTTTTATCATTGCGCCCAGTCCCGCTCCCCCGGCCAGAGGGATTCCCCCGGCGATCCCCGCCCTCTAAGGCGGGGACAGGCAACCGGGACTGGAGCGGTCTTAAAACAGCTCCTGATAGATCTTCAGCACCCGCGCCTCGTCCAGAGGGACGAAGTTGTTGGCCATCAGGCGGCCCTGCTCGGTGACCACGCTGTGGGCGAAGACGGGCAGATCCTCCCTGGTCACGCCGTACTCGCGGAGGGGCCGCTTGGGCAGGATCTGGTCCAGCAGCTTCTCCAGCTCGTCATAGACCACGTCGGGCATACAGCCCAGCAGGTCGGCCAGATACTGGTTGAGGACCGCAATCTCCCCGTCCCGGCGGAGCTCCATGTAGTTCTTGAGCACCCCTGTAAACATGGCGTAGTTGCTCTCGCCGTGGGCCACATGATACTTGCCGCCCAGGGGGTAGCTGGTGGCGTGGACGGCGGCGCAGCCGGCGGTGCCAAAGGCCAGGCCCGCATAGTTGGAGGCCAGCAGGAAGTCGTTGAGCAGAGAGAAGCGGCTCTCCGGCCCCTTCTTGGCGATGGTCTGATAGCCCCGGATGATCATCTCAATGGCCTTATAGCCAAAGAGCTTGGTGTAGGGGGTGGCCTTGGGGGACAGGGCGGACTCCACCGCGTGGACCAGGGCGTCGATGGAGCTGGCGGCGAACACCTTGAACGGCAGGCCCTCCAGCAGCTGGGGGATCAGCACCGCGTAGTCGGCGTACATGGCGGGGCTGACCAGGCCAAGCTTGGTTCCTATGCGGGTGCGGGCCATGATGGAGATATTGGTCACCTCGCTGCCCGTGCCGCAGGTGGTGGGGATGATGATCAGCTCCCGCTTCTTTTCCAGATCGGGGGCCTTGTCATAAAGGTCGTCCACCCCCTCGCCGTCAGAGACGGCCAGCACCTTGGCGATGTCGATCACCGTGCCGCCGCCGATGGCGATCACCCGCTTACAGCTGGTCTTGGCCGCGTCGGCCAGGATCGCATCCACCATCACGTCGGTGGGCTCCCCGGCGCCATACTTCTCCTGGAAGATCACATGGCAGTTCAGGTTCTCCATACAGCCGAAGTAGGGCTCATAGATATAGGCGTTGCTGAGGATCAGGTCGTCTCTGTTGAGGCGGAACGCCTCGGCAAACTCTTTGCAGGTGTCGAAGCCGTACAGAGTCGGCTTCCAGATCATTTCCAGCATAGCAATGTTCCTTTCTCGATTTCAGAGCGTGATCGGATTTCTCCAGCCTCTCCGCCTGGTCACACCAGGCCGAAGAGCATATACAGGGCCACCGTCAGCACACAGCCCAGCGTCGTCAGGCCGATGTTAGTGACGAAGAAATAGGGATAGGTCTCCTTGGGGGTCTGGTCGGTGTAGATGTTGGCCGTCACATAGCCGCCGGAGTGGGGTAGGGAGTCCAGGCCGGCGCCCGCCCAGGTGATGGAGCGGTGGAGGATCTGCGGATCGATTCCCTGCGCCTGACACAGCTGCACATACTGGGGACCAAGGGCCGCCAGGAACACGGACAGGCCGCCGGAGCAGGAGCCGCAGGCCGCAGCCACGATGGCGGTGGCCACGCAGGCAGAGATCAGTGGGTTCATATCCAGGCTCAGTGCGAATTCCTTGACCAGCTCGAAGCCATGGGATCCCTGGACTACGCCGCCGAAGCCGGTGACCACGGCGGTGTTCATCAGGGCGATCAGGCTGTTGGTGGCCGCATCATTGACCGAATCGCGGAAGGCGTGGATCCGCTTGTGGAACAGGGCAAAGGCCAGCAGGCAGCCCAGGGCCAGGGACTGAATGACGATGTAGTTGGTGCTCCAGGTGACAGCGTCCTTCAGCACCTGCTGCATCACAAAGATATACAGCACCACGAATAAGATAGGAATGACAGCCAGACCGAAGGGCAGCATCCCGGTGCGGTCGGAGATATCGATGGCCTCCAGATCGTCTTTTCGTCCGGGGACGAAGCCGATGCCGGCCGCCTTCAACCGCTTGTCGTTCCACTCCAGCCATACCATGCTCAGAGCGAAGATGATGCAGGAAACAACGATACCGTTGAGGGGAGCAGCGTAGGCCGTGGTTCCCAGTACCTCAGTGGGCATGATATTCTGGATCTGTGGGCTGCCCGGCAGGCCCACCATGGTGAAGGAGGCACAGCCGGCGAACAGCGCCGCAGGGAACAGCCGCTTGGAGACGTTGCCCTCCTTGAACAGAACTAGGGCGATCGGGTACAGGGTGAACACCACCACGGCAAAGCTGACGCCGCCATAGGAGAGGACGGCAGAGGTGATAACCACAATCAGCAGGGCCCGCTTGCTGCCCATCAGATCCACGATTTTACAGGCAATGGATTTGGCCGCACCGCTGCTCCCCATCAGTGCGCCGAACAGCGTGCCCAGGAAAAACATCAGGAAGTAGTCGCCCGCATAGTTCTTCATAAAGGTCCCGTAGTGGGTGCTCAGCGCCTCCCAAAGGTCCATGCGGTTGGTGATGACGACAACCAGCGCGCCCACGATGGACGTGGGGATCATGCCCCAGCCTTTAAAGCCCATCATGATCAGGACTGCCAGCCCCAGGACCAGGCCCAGTATGGAGATAATGTCCATGATTCTCCTCCCTCTTTATTTGCAGACTTGTTTTGATCGTTTCGGGGTCACTGCGTCTCGATGATTACCTTGGTGTCCAGGCCGCGGGCGGCCTTCATGGCCTCAAAACCCGCCTGGACCTCCTCCAGTTTGATGCGGCGAGAGATGTATTTCTTTACGGAGATCCGGCCAGAGGCCATGGCGTTGATGACGGTCTTGAATTCATCGAAGTTGTGGCCCTTGCTGCCACGGAGGAGCACCTGCTTGAGCACCAGCCGCTCATAGTCTAGAGGGAACTGAGCATGGGGCAGGCCCACGGCGGTGGCCCGCATATAGAACTCCGGCTTGAGGGCGCGCAAGCCGGTGTTGAAGGCGCTGGGCACCCCCACGCAGTCAATCAGCAGGTCATAGCCGCCCCCCGAGATATCCAGCAGCTGCTGCTCCAGGTCGGGGGCGTCGGCAGCCACCACATGGTCAGCCACCTGATAGCCCCGGATGATCTCCCGCTTCTGGGGGTTGAGCTCTGAGACGGTGATCTCACTGGCGCCGAAGGTTCTGGCCCACTCTGCACAGCTCATGCCAATGATCCCGCCGCCCAGGATGAGCACCCTGTCGTTGGGCTTCACCTGACTGACCTGGATGGCGTGAAGGCCCACCGCGAAGGGCTCGGCCATGGCCCCCTCCTCGTTGGTCACATTATCCGGGAGCTTGACCAGACTGTGGGGGAACCAGGTGGTGTACTGGCTGTAAGCGCCGGGATGGCCCAGCTCGCCGCCCTTCCAGGTGAAGACCCTGCGGTTGGTGCAGTGGTCCCAGTCGCCAGCCAGGCATGCCTCACAGTGGCCGCAGGGCTCCTGAAATACGTTTTGGGTGTACCCGGCCACCCGGTCGCCCGGCTTGAGGGCCCGGTTGGTGCCTGGGGCCACTACGACGCCTGAGTACTCGTGTCCGATGACCACCCCACGGTATCGCTCGCCCTCGTGCCAGTAAGAGGTATCCGTGCCACAGACGCCAACATGGGTCACCTGGAGCACCGCGCATCCATTGCTTTTCAGCTCTCCTTCCCGGATCTCGAACCGCTCGTTGCCGCTCAAAACGGCATACTTCATCGTGATCGCCTCCCATTCTTTCGATTTGTCCCCGTGGGTCCTGCTCCGCCAGCAAACGGGGACGGTCATCTGCGTACCGCACCCGGTCTTGTTTTTGATAAACACGCAAATGCCATGCCAACTCTTCCCCTCCGCAAACCCTTGAAAAACCAAGGCAAACCGGGACTTCTCTGCCCCAGTGCGCCACAGGAGTGTGCCACATATGTGACAAAAACTGTGACACAGCCGCACATGGCGCACAGTTGTGTCACAGTTTCATTTGTGTCATACGGTATATCAGATCCGATGCGAGCTGTAGTCGATGTGATACCGTTGGAGCTTTCGATATAAAGTTCTTCGGCTGATGCCCAGCAAGCGGGCCGCCTCCATGACGTTCCCGTGGGTGCGGTGGAGCATGTCCTGGATCCGCGCCGCCTCGTCCTCCCCCTCGCCCCCAGAGGGGGACTCTCCCGCCGCCGCAGGCACAGCCGGCGAGGGCGCCGATCCCCGGAAGGCCCGGACCTCCGGCGGGAGCTCGGCGGCGGTGACCAGTTCCCCCTCGGCCAGGTAGACCGCCCGCTCCACGCTGTTCTCCAGTTGGCGCACGTTCCCCGGCCAGGGGTATGCCTCCATCATGGCCAGGGCCTCGGCCGTGAAGCCCTCCACCCTTCCGCCAGGACGGATGTCACTGTACTTGGCCAGGAAGAAGCCCGCCAACTGCCTCACGTCTCCCGTCCTCTCCCGCAGAGACGGGATATTGATCCGAAAGACATTGATCCGGTAAAACAAATCCTCCCGGAAGACTTTGCTGTCCACCAGCTGCTCCAAATCCCGGTTGGTGGCAGTTATCACCCGCACGTCGATTCTCAGCGCCTTGGAGGCCCCGATCCGGCGGACTTCTCGGTTTTGGAGCACCCGCAGCAGGGTGATCTGGACATCCACCGGCATATCCCCGATCTCGTCCAGGAAGATCGTCCCGCCGTTGGCCAGTTCGAACTTGCCCGCACAGCCGTCCCGCCGGGCCCCAGTGAAACTCCCGCCCTCATAGCCGAACAGCTCGGCCTCGATCAGGCTCTTGGGCAGTGCGCCGCAGTTGACTGCGATGAAGGGCCCCCGGCGACGGGAGCTGGCGTTATGTATGGCCTGGGCAAAGAGCTCCTTGCCCGTGCCGCTCTCTCCGGACAGGAAAACCGAGGCGTCGTTCTGGGCGGCGATCTTGGCCATGCGCACTGCCTCCCCCATGGCCGGAGAGATGCCGATGATGTCCTGGAATCTGAAATGGGCTTCGTTGCCCATAATGTTGTTGACCCGCTTGTGAAGGCTGGACAACTGCTCAATCTGCGCCACATACTCCTGGTGGCCGGTGCTCTCCACCGACAGGGAGATGGTGTGCTTGCCCTCTCCCCGCTCGAAGGAGATGGTGCGGTTGGATAGGGAGGTCTTGATATCCTCCGCCGTGACCGCCCCACATCCCAGCACCTCCAGAAAGTCAGCTCCGCTTAGCTCAGCCGGAGCGAGGGCCAGCTGCCGAGTGGCCTGTGTATTAAAGGCTACCACATGGAGGGACTCGTCCAGCAGACACATGGCCGTGGGCACCGTCTCGATGATAGCGGACAAGTTGCGGTAGCTCTTGGACAGCTGGTCGTAGGCATCTTTCAGCTTCAGCTGCCGAGAAATGGCATCTGCTGCGGCCACCACCATGCCCAGAGTGTGATCGTTCACATGCTCCGCCATGCCGGACAGGCAGACCACGCCGCCGATGTCTCCATCGGGCAGAAAGACCGATGCGCCGGAGCAGGCCCAGTTGGCATGTACCTCGTAGTAGTGCTCCGCCCCAAAGACCTGGAGGGGGATCCGGTCCACCAGGACCGTGCCGATCCCGTTGGTGCCCAGCCGGGATTCGCTGCGGCAGGCCCCCTTGACCAGCCCGTTCTCCCGGGCGGTCCGGGAGATGTCCTCGTCCCCCCGGGCGTAGAGGATATAGCCCTCCTCGTCACTGAATAGCAGCAGAAACTCCGAGCCCCGTATGAAATCGTACAGCCCATCCAGATAGGGGAAGGCCACCTGACACAGACTGTTCCGCCGGGCGATCCGCTCCTCCACGGCATCCAGTGGCAGGATCTCCTTATTCCCGTGCTCCATGGGCACATGGGACCCCCAGCAACGTTTCCACGACCGTAGGATCTCCGGCCGTACCGCCTCCTCTGGGATAGGAGTACCGCTGCGCAGGAAATTCTTTGCCTCTTGGATTAATCGTTGACTCGTCAAGATCGTAAACTCCTTTCTTGCTGTTCCCACGGCCCCATATCCCAGGGTCCCGCTAAAATAATATTATTGTAGCAAGGTAACATATAAAAATCAATGACACTATCTTTATGTATAGCAAAATCGCTGGCGGAAAGGCTGGTGCCAAGTCGTAGTCGCCGACTTCTTGAAAAGCCGAGATGCGGAGGATCGTGATACCTGTTTTTCCCCGCCGCCCCGTCCCCGAAAAGGTCATTTGCTCCAAATCATCGTCCCGGAAGAAGATGCCCTTCAGGTTGTTGAGGACAATCTGGATCGCCCGTTTAGATGTGTCCCATACCCGGGCGTTGTCACTCCCTTTTGCTGGGCAAGTGTTGACTGTACCTGCCCTGCCGGATCCGGGCCGTATGTCTCCAGGGCGCAGATCACGGCCAGCTCCTGGCTCAACAACCGCGCGGACCTTGTATTTGTAGTGGAGCCGGTCGGCGTCCTTTTCGTACCACTCCCAAAACCATTTATTAAATTCCTCAAACGAGGTAATGACGGAACCGAAGCAGAGGCATTGCGGCGGCTGTAACCAACCTTCTTCTCTACATTGCCCTTTTCGTTGCCGGAAGCCGGATTGCAAAAATCAGCCCGGAAAATGCAGTGGAGCATAAATCGGGTAAAGCCGTCTGTCAGAACACGCTCACCGTCTTTCAATACCTGAGCAACAGCCGTGGTCATATTGTCAAAGCGCAGTCTGATGGGAATACCCCCAATGTACTCAAAAATCCGCTTCATGCCTATCCGCAGGCACTCTTGGTTTTGGGGCTGGAATGCTTACGATACTCCGTAGTTAGATCTGGGGAAATTTGATATACTGGATTTGAGCCATTCGTAACGCCTTTCTGCTACCCCCCCTTATGGTTATCCCACCTAAGAGGTAGCGTTTATTTCAGATGCTGACAATGGCTCATTTTAATTCGCCATTAGGGCGCTCACATTTTGGGTAGCCTTTGCTACAATTTTTATTTTGCCGAAAACACTTTTGGCCATAGGACCCGCCTGAGATACAGGCGGGCCCTATGGCGGTTTGACGTTTAAACAGTAAGGACAAATCAAAGCGGCAAGAAAAAACATGCGGCGCTCGGTTGAGCGCCGCATGTTTTCAGCCTTTTCTCCGCCTATGTTCTATTTCTCCATCCAGGCATATCATCCTACCTTTGACAAAAGGCAGCAAAGTCGATTCCAAGCAAGTATTATACCTCTACCATTCCATACTTGACCTTAATGCGGTCCAGCTTCTCCAGCATGGGCTCTGCCCCAAACCAGAGAAAAAGCCAAGTGGCAGCCGCCTGGATACAGTCGAAGGGAAGTCCGGAGATGTAGTAGGTCAGCAGGACCTTTTCATTGAGCTCTCCCACCCAGGTGAGGGCGGATGCCGGATTCATGATTCCGCCGTAGATCAGTATGGCGGCCAGCGCGCCAAACACGCATAGCGCGCCCCGGTTTCTGCGCAGGAGTCCCTTTCGGAACAGAAGGCCTGCCAGGAAGCCAATAATGCCCATGGCGAACATTTGCCAGGGAGTCAGCGGGCCCTGTCCAAAGAGCACATTGGAGGCCAGCATGGTCATTGCGCCCACTAGAAACCCCGTCTCTCCCCCGAAGGCAACACCAGCGACAATCGTTAACGCCATCACCGGCTTAAATTGCGGCAGCATGAAAAACGCCGCCCGTCCTGCAATGCCAATGGCACACAGGACCGCTATGATCACCAGTTCCCTGGCCTGCGGCTTTCTCCCCTCAAAGATCAGGAAAAACGGCAGCATACACTCCAACAGCACCATCAGAGAGATGAAATAGTATTTTTTATTCCCCAAATAGAACACTCCGATATATAGGGTCAGCGGGATTAGCAGTAAAATCAGCACGGCTGCCACAATGGTCCGCTTAGCCAGCTTCCGCTTGGCCCTGGGCACCTGGAGGACATAATCCTTCCGGTGGGACCGGCGCGTAATGCAGGCAGCAAACAGGAACAACGAGAGAATAAAGAGCGCATACAGAAACATTTGATGGTTTGCCAGCTCTGTCATACCGCCTGCGGTGATCAATTTGGTCAAATCTGTGATGTTCATGAAGGACAGGAACAGGAGGAAGGCCATAGCTCCTGTCAGCGCCGCGCCCAGCTTGCGCCACCAGGTCAGCGGTTTTGGTTTGGAGTACGCGCCGGCCTCCTCCGGCTCCGGGAGCGGCTCCCTGCGATCCGGGAGTTCCGGCACAGGCGGGAGCGTCCCGCCGCAGGCCAGTATGACGTCCTCCGCCGTCACTGCCTCCGGGAGCAGGCCACGGGCCATGCGGTTGGCCGAGGTCGTGTAGAAGCTGTTGCCGGAGAAAAAAGCCCGCGGCGGGGCCTCCGTGACGATGGAGCCGTCGAAAAACAGGGCGCAGCGGTGGGCATACCGGGCGCAGAACTCAATGTCGTGGCTGACCATGAGCAGGGCAACCTCCTGTCGCAGGAGTGTCTGCAAAATCTCAGCGAATGTCTGCTTAAATTCCGCGTCCAGCCCCTTGGTGGGCTCGTCCAGCAGCAGGATTTCCGGTCCCAGCAGGAGCACCTTTGCCAGAGCCGCCCGCTGCTGTTCGCCGCCGGACAGGTCGTAAGGGTGCCGGTCGAGCAGTTCCTCCAGACGGCACAACCGCACCGCCCAAGCGATCCGCTCCTCCTGCGCCTTTCTGGAGAAAGCCCGGCCCTTGAGAATCTCAATGAGGTCCTCCCGGACGCTTTTCTTCACAAAAAGCGCCTGGGGATTCTGCGGCAGCACACCTACCCTCCCAACCAGCTTCACCTCCCCCCGGTAAGGCTTCTGGAGTCCGGACAGCAGCTTCAGGCTGGTGGTCTTTCCGGTGCCGTTGCCGCCCAGTAAGGCCAGAAACTCTCCTCGCCTCACCGTAAGGCTCAACCCTTTTACCACATCCGGCAGCTCTTTTTCGTACTTGAACCACAGCCCTTCCGCCGTGATGGCCGGCTCATCCGGATACACATGCCGGGACTCGGCGGGCAGTTCTCCCAGCGGATGGCCGTCAGCAAACCCGGTCAGCCAATCCCGGCCCTCCCGCACCGTGACCGGGCAGTGTCCGCCCGCATCCGGCGCGGATGCCCAGATCCGCATCGGGGTCGGCATGGCCAGGAACATTGAGTGTCCCGCCCCGCGCAGGATCGCCCCCACCTCCGCGGGACTCCCTGTGCAGAGCAGCCGCCCGCGGTCCATGACCGCCACACGGCTGGCCAACGGGAAGGCGTCCTCCAGCCGGTGCTCCGTCAACACGACCGTCGTCCCCAGCTCCCGGTTGATTTTCCCCAGCGTCGCCAAAAAGTCTGCCGCTGCAATGGGATCAAGCTGACTGGTCGGTTCGTCCAGAATGAGCACACTGGGCTGCATCGCCATGATAGACGCCAAATTCAGGAGCTGCTTCTGCCCGCCGGACAGCTCCGTGACGTTCTTGTAGAACCAGGTCTGAATGCCGAAAAAGGAGGCCATCTCAGCCACCCGGCGCCGGATGGTAGGCGTGTCATACCCCAGGCTCTCCAGGCCAAAGGCGAGTTCGTGCCACACCTTGTCGGTGACAATCTGGTTTTCGGGGTCCTGCTGCACAAAGCCGATTCCGGCGCTCTGCTCCCTCTGATCCAGTTCTTCCAAAGGGCGCCCCTCGAAACGGATGCTTCCCAGCCTTCGGCCGTGGGGCGCCAGCACCGTCTTGAGCTGTCGCAGAAGCGTGGATTTCCCACACCCCGACGGGCCGCACAGCACCAGGAATTCCCCCTGCTCCACGGTCAGCGTCAGATCGTCCAACACTTTCTCTGTCCGCTCCGGGTAATAAAAGGAAAAATGTTCAATTTCTATGTATGGTCTTTTCTGCTCAGACACCCATCTTTCCTCCCTGCTGAAATAGTCTTGCCTGTGCGGCCATGGCCTCCGCCCGGGACATACGCCCGCGGGAGGACAGCTCATGGGTCAGGTAGCGCGGGCCAATCTGCTCCAGAACCGGAAGAATGGCGGGGTCTGTCCAGGGGCGGTGCTGATCAATCTGGAGGATATGTTGATAGCTCACTCCAAACCGCTCCATATAGTCCTGCGGCAGTCCCGCCGGTAGTGAACCGGTGTGAGTCTTCACATAGGCCCCGCTCAGGGACTGGTGCAGATGAACGCCCCGCACCCACGTTGCCAGGCTGCCATGCCGGTTCAGCATGCGCCGGATATAGTCCGCTCCCTCTGCCTCACTCTTCAGCCCGGTGCAGGCATTCATCAGGTGTCCGGTATCCAGCAGGATCCCTTTCCCTGCAAAACGGATTCCCTCCAGCAGGCGGACGGTTTCCTCCGGCTCCGTAAACGTAAAGCCGGGCCACCACTGGTTTTCCACAAGGAATTCAAAGGGCCATGTTTCCGTGCCCAGAATGAGGTTTATCACCTCCACCGCCGCATCAATGACCTCTTGATTGGTGTGCAGCCAGTGGTAGGTATACCCTTCCTCAATTGAGACATCCGATACATGAAAGACCACATAGTGGGGATTCAGCCCTGCCGCGCGCCGCAGATCCGCCCGGTACTGCTCCAGCAGTGTCTCCGGCCCTGGACCGCCGTAAAAGCGTGCCGCAGCATCCAGTGAACCGAATTTTCGCTTCAGCGCCCTCCGGTCATCCCGGTAGAAGTCCAGCCAGTCCGGATAGAAGGTGAGGTGATAGCCGATAACCAGGTCTGCCGGCAAATCCTCAGGAAATTCCTCACCGCTCCAGATACCCTCCATGCCGTCGCATCCCAGAGCTGCCAGCTCCGCCCGCAGGTCGCCCCAGCCGTGGTATTCTTCAAAGCTCCCCGAATACAGCGGGAGGCTCATTGTTTGGTACATGGCTGCACCTCGTTTTCTTTGCGCAGCACTCCCCACTCCCGGTCCGCGCGTATATTCAGGATAACCGGCATCAGGCACAAAGCCAGATACACTGCTTGGAGGCAGACGGTCATCGGTGTCAGCGGCACTCCTCTCGCCGTAGGATAATAACGCCAGTAAAAGCCCTTTGCCGCCGCGCCGCAGCAGAGGAAAAATCCGCAGTAGAGCAGCCATGAAAGTGCCGATTGATCCCGGCTGTCAAACCGGTAGATGGAAAATGCTGTCCGTCCAGGCAGCCCATACCCACGGCTTTTCATGCTGTCCGCTGTTTCAATCGCACTCTCCAAGCTCCAGGTCACCATAATGGAGAGGATCGTAATTGCATTGCGAAGCCGCCGGAGCACCCCACCATTAGAGACATCCCGGCCAATACACCGTTGGGCCTCTGATACGACCTGAAGCTGCGCTTGGAATTTTGGTACAAAGCGCAGTGTCATACTCAGGACGAGAGAGAGGGCCGGAATAACGCGCCCGAATAGGTACACGAACTTGTCCGAGGTCATGACCGCCGTATAGCAGGAAAACCAGGTGACAACCGCCGCCAGCATGGCCGCTGCCGCCGCTCCATACAGGATACTCTCCAGCGTCAGGGGATTCCCGGAGGGCAGATAGGTCAAAATCGTGGCTCCCTCGTGGTTGAACGCCGGGTTAACCAGGGCGGCAACCACCATCATGGGGAGCATATACAACAGACTGAAGCGCACTGCTCGCCGTCCGTTCAGGTATACGGCATAGACCAAAGCGGAAGCCAGAGAAATCGCCAGCGAAACCGGGTGCATCAGAAACATGGTAAAAGCAATTACCAATCCAAAATATAAAAAGTTTATAATAGGGTGATAGCTGGAAAATGTATCCCTGTATTGAATAAGGCATCCCTTCCAGACGTGGGGCGCGGTAAGGCGCCGCGCCCCACGTAAATTTTTTATTAGTTTTTCACGAAAATAGCGTGTCAGTTCACCAGAAGTCCGCCCATGAGAGTCAGGTACTCCGGCACTTCGCCGTTATGACTCCAAACTATGGGGCGTCCAAAATACAGCTCCATGGTTTTCCCGCTGTCTCCCCCAAGGACGTTGAAGGAATAGCGCGTCTCCTCCGGCCAGGGGCTCCTGCATGTCCTGATGCAGTTATCTCACACAAGCTGCATCCGCCTGTGGAATGTGCCGACGTATGGGGAGACTTTTTCCCTGTTCAACAGCTCCGCCATTATCCCCGTCTTCTCTTCCCGCATTCCCCGTATCAGCACCGGAAGCGTTTCATCCGGGGATGGGTACAGTATACGCGCAAACAGCGTCAGATGGTTAAATTGATGTCAGAGCTGCAGCGGCTGAAAGGAAAAGGGCGGGCAGGACCACCGCGTGTTATAGCTGCTGCACTCCCTGCAAAATCCCAGAAACCGCTCTACATCTACACAGCGTTCGGTATACTCTTTTACAGAAACCTTTGCCTTTCCTGTTTCCACCACATATGGCATAAAGTCAAGCTCGCTTCCGTCTGTACTCAACCACCGGTGGAATAGAAGCCGCCCACATCCACACCCAGGTCACAGGTGTAGACCCACTCTATCGTATCGCCCTCTTTGAGCTGATAGCGGGAACAGCCATAATTGGGGAACCAGCCGTTCACCTTATACATCCAGCCGGACAGCTCGCCGCAGTCAAATTCATAGAGGTTGTTAATCCCCTCAATATAGGCGGAGTTGTACATCGGTGTATCCTCAAACTCCATGTGGATGCCGGCCTTCCGCATCTCACGTTGGAGCACATTGAACACACTCTCCCCCTCGTAGAACGTAACAGTCGTCGCAGGGAATATGACTCCGTCTTCCGGCACCAGCTCCACTTTTTCCGGGTCCAGCCAGTCAATGTTGTCCAAAATAGTATCGCAGCGGACAGAGAGCGTGCAGGTATGGGGCACATCAGAGAACTCCACATCCTGCGGCTCCACCGGCAGGGGCTTTCCCTCCGGCACCGGATCCGTAAGATACTTGTCCTTTCCGGTCTCCGGATTGATCTCCATGCCGTTGGCCTCTGAATATTCCCTGTCACCCTTTTCCACACCGGCGGAGGAGCCGCCCGCAATGGCTTCTGCCGCCGCAATTTTTTCCTCCGCCGTCATTCCGCCTTCCAGCCCGCCGGGCCGGGATGCCAGCCCCTCCGGCAAAGGCGTTGGTGTCTCTGGAGCCGCAGACTCCGTGGGTGCAGGAGTTTCCGAGGGCTTCGGGGTTCCCGGAGACGCAGGGGTTTCCAAAGCCCCTGCCGTCTCCGTCGGCTCTGGGCTATTGCCATCTTTCCCTGTTTCCTCTGGTGTTTGGCTGGGCTGTATGCTCTCCAGCACCGGGCTGCTCTCGCGGACGCCTACTGTCCATCCCTGAAGTCCCGGTGCATTGCCACCATACCAAAAGGCCGCCGCCAGGATCACCAGGATAGCCAGCGCCCCGATTACCTTCCCCTTCGTCAGCTTCATTTCTTTTCTTCACCGTCCTCCTGCGGCATATACAGGCAGTAAGCCGGACACAGTTCTCCCATATAGATCCACACGTTTTCGCCCATATCAATAGGTTCAGAGAACGTCAGATTCGGAATCAGGAGCTTCAGTGTAGTCCGTTTGCGCCCACTTATGTTCACACCTTCCGCTGTGGGCGTCTTCTGGAATTCCTCCACTCGTTGGGACAAATCCGGAATTGCCAGCTCCCGTGCAAGTTTGGGCAGAACCTCTTCTTTCCGACAGCACACCACATTATTCTGGTTCCTGAACCAGCTCTGATTCAGCATGGTTCTTTTCACTCCTATACAATAAATTTACAGCAGATTGGCACTGCTTAAAAGGTTGAACAGCATCTGAGCCACCTCGGCCCGGGTTATAGCCTCCAGGAGCCTAATGTTCAGCTCAGCCTGGTTCAAAATTTTCTCCTGATAGCAGAATGCCAGCGGAGCGCGGGCCCATTCGGCGGTACTCATATAATCAGGGAACTGCGCCAGCATATTTCGGGTTGCTGCATTGTCCATTTCTGTCTCCAGTCCGCACAGCTTGGCTGCACGGGAAACCATTACCGCGGCCTCTTGGCGGGTGATCGTGCCGCTGGGGTTGAACCGGCCGTCTGCGACTCCGGTAATAATGCCGCAGGAATAGGCTGTCCCCACATAGGGCGCATACCAGGCCTCTGCTGCAACGTCAGAAAAGCTGTTCTTCCCCTCCGGTGTGAGACCAAGCGCCCGCACCACGATTGCAGCAAATTCGGCACGCGTCATGCTCCCCTCCGGGTCAAAGCTTCCATCGGACTTGCCATCAATAACGCCGCGGGCGGCCAGCGCCTCAATGGCAGGCTGATTTTTATGGGCATTGACCCCGGTAATGTCATCGAATGTTTTGCCCATCTGAGTGATAGGGCTGGAATGGACTGCCGGATCTTTCCCCTCCAATCCCGCTCCTTTGGCAGGACCTGTCGCCGGTCCGTCTGGGATGGTTCGGGCATCGCTCATCCGGTAGAGGCTGTTTCTGCCGTCCTGAAGCCGCTGGGCGGCAATAAGGCCATAGAACGCCTGCTCCGATGCCATCTGATTGGAGCCGGAGCCGTCTGCCGTGTGCAGGAACCCGTTTCCGGGCAGATAAAAGGTCATCAGATTGTCCAGGAGCGTGTTTCCGTTTTTGACAAAACGGGGGTCGTCCAGCGGAATTCCCAGCTCGCACAAAGCTACGATAATCTGGACACAGCTCTCGGAATTCTTAGTCCCCCAAGAGGAAAAACCGCCTTCGCTGTTCTGCTTCTTGGACATGCACGCCAGCGCTTCCTCCGTCGCCTTTGCCACTGCTGGCTGATCCTGATACTTGGCCAGCGCCTGCAGCGCCATCCCTGTGATGTCCGGGTCGGATACGCCGTCTCCGGAGGATGCCGCAGAGGTTCCTCCGAAAAGGCTCCACCCTCCGTCAGGCAGCTGGCACTCCAATATGCGGTCTATGTACATCTGCCGGGTCGCCTGTGTCTCTGCCCCTGGGTTTTCCGGCATGGGGTAATCTCTGGAGTCGAGCGCAATCAACGCCCAGATGGGGCCGTTAAGGCCCTGCCAGATGGTCTTGTCATAGTCGCCCAGCGGTTTAGTCAGGTCATATCCCCCCACATTTCTGGCGTCCTTCCCAATCGAGCTGAGGGCGACAATCACCCGGGAATACTCCGTATATTTCTTATCGTGCAGCTTGCCGTCGCAGGCCTTCACATATGTCTCCACAGTGGCATAGTAGTCCTGATAATAGCTGTCCGGTACATCGTACCCGCTCCGGGCCAGCCCCAGCACAGCCCATTCACCGCCGATAGACCCTACCTGCGGATCCTGTACGGTGCGGTACATATATTCTGCGGTATCCTGCACCGCATCGTTCAAGGTCTCTTTGGATACGGCCGCCTGTGCTCCCGTCAACAGGCCTGTGGTCAGGGACAGGGCAAGCACAAATGCGAATCCGCGCTGTTTCCATTTCTTCATATGACCGAGTCTCCTTCTACTTTTTCTTCGGAAGGCCCTGCAGGTTTCCCCCAGGCACTGAGCCAATAGCTCCACAAATGCTTCATGGCCAGCTTGCTAAGGACGGGTATGCCCATCAGCTCCATGGCCTTTTTATTGCTGCATCGCTTTTTTTGAAACAGCATCTTGAGCTCCGGCGGGATTCCCTCTTCCTCCGGTGGGCGCCAGCTCTCTCTGACAGATCTGCACATATGTTCCGCCAGTTCTGCATCCTGCTCCGTCAGGGGAGAACCAATCCGTTCACAATACGCCCTGAATCCGTCAGCGGATACCCGCTCCGGCCAGTCTGGCGGCCACCGCTTTTGCTCTTCCAGCCTCTTCCGAAATCCTCTGGCCGCCCAGCAGGCTTTATTGATGTTTCCAAACCGCTGCTTCAAATAAACCTGGCGAATGGGACTGAGCTGATATGTCCGAGGCTTATGCCCCGGATGGTCCATTGTCACCACCACAGCCTCCAAAAGCGCCTCATCCGTATAGCTCTCATAAATCTGCCGGCCAATATTCCCTTTGGGGTCAAAAATTCTCCACAGGTCCGGATCCATCGCCTGTCTGGAAGTTCCCTGCTCTCCCCGGCTTTCCTCGTCCAGCTCTGAGAGCCACTGGCGGTATCCCAGCAGCTCTTTTTCCGTCAGCTTTTGCTCTTTGAGCATTATACCGCTCACCTCAACAAGTAAAGGCACGCTCTCCCATTGGGTGAACGTGCCTTGTATCGGTACATCCCACCCATTTTTCCACAATCAGGTCTTGCCGACTGGACGGCGGGGGCAGGCCCGTACCGGTTTCCCGGAGTTTCACCCAACTGTGTTTTCTGTTTGATTGTGGGCAGGGCCGCCCGGCAGGTCGAATTCGGTCTGCCGGGCTCCTGCTCGAGTAAGGAGGTACTCCCTCTATCCTTACCGGGGGAGCCCCCATACAGCCCGGCCTGGTTTTGCAGACCGGAGCCAAACGGGGCCTTTATGGTTCTTCCAGAGTCTCAGGCCTTCTCCGCCTTGCTCTCCAGAAGCCGCATCAGAATGGCGGCAACCTCAGCGCGGGTGGCCTGGCCCTGCGGGTCCAGACGATTTCCATCCTTTCCGGTAATCAGCTTCTCCGCATAGGCCCACTCCATAGCCCGGGTTGCCCAAGCGGAGGTATCCGCACCGTCGGCAAAATCTTGTAGACTGGCCGTTTTGCTCACATCCCAGCCTTTGAGCTTTGCATAGCGGTACAGGATGGAGGCAATCTGCTCACGGGTCACGCTGCCCTCCGGGTCAAAGCCCGCACCTGTGCCGCTGACGATACCAGTCTGGCTGGCCCAATCCACAGCCTCGGCGTACCACGCATCCGGCTTCACATCCGGGAAGCCGGATGCGCCAGACGCCTCAGGCTCGCCCTCCAGTCTCCACAGCGCCGTAACCAGCATCGAGCGGGTCATGGGGCCGTTGGGAGAGAAGGTGGTTTCACCCGTTCCGGTCAGGATACTGTTCTGGTAGGCATACACCACCGCGCCGTAGAACCAGTCCTCCTCCTTCACATCCGTAAAGGGCATATCCACCACCTCGACAGGCAGCACCACGAAGGTGCTCAAGTGGGTGGTGGTCACCTCAAGAAAGCGCTTTCCGCCAGTCTTGACACACTTGCCCACCAATTGTTCCACAGAACCGTCGTCGCTGATCTGATAGACGACATAGCTCTTGCCCACCTCAAACGCCTTGTTCTCCACCGGCAGATAGAGGGTGATGGACTTGCCGCCGAAAGCGGTTACCTTCTCCTTGCCGGAGCGGATGGTCACCTCGGTCACAGAGCAGTCCTTCAGGGCCTCCTCGGTCACATCCTTCTGTCCCTTCAGCAGCCCACCGGCGTTCTCAGCTTTACCGGCGGCCACCGTCACGGTGACCGCGCCACCCTCCGTCGTTTTGGAAATGGAGGTCAGGACATCTCGGGACAGAAGCACCCGACCCAGATCGCTCTGTATGGATACACTCGCCTTTGTCTCTTCCAAAATAGCATCCACGGCGCCCTTGGGGAATGTGACCTCCAGGCTGGTGGCCTCACTGTCCATCTCGGGAGAGATGGCAATGATCTCCGCCTCGCCTTCCACTGCATTCTCGATCATCGTTTCGATCTCTTTTTCGGTAAGCTCCACCTTGGCGTTGCCGTCCTTATCCACATTGGCCTCCGGCTTCACATCCACGGTTGGAACGTCCGGTTTTTCAGGCTGCTTGTCAAAGTCCTCCTTGGCCAGCGCGGTTTTCGCGCTGTTAATTTTACTTTGGCTGGCCTCAGGGTCCGTCAGAACCTCCATGGCGTCCATATAGACCTCGTTGGCCTCCAGAACCTCGTCGTCGTACTCGCTCCGCAGCTCGGCCACGGCCCAGGTAAGGGAGCCCTTGTCGCCCACGTTCACGATACTGGAACTGCCCCAGGCGGAATTGTCTGCGTTCAAGTCTGCGCCATATCCCCAGACGGTGAACTGCCAGCGCATGACCTCGCCGTCCGACATCTGCCAGCTCGATGCGCCCACGCCGGGGAAGTCGTTGTCCACGCTGTACATCCAGCCGGACATGTTGTGGTAATCAAACTCGCTCAATGTCTTATCGCTGCTGTCACCCATGTTGACGGAGCCGGCATGGTCCAAGATGTACTGTGGGATTTTGGCTTTGGTCTGGTTCACAGGCTTCACACCGGCCAGGTAGAAGCTGTTGGTAATGCTTCCGGTGTTCTCCCAGTCGTAGCCGTTCTCTCTGAGCAGGTCGGTAATGACCACGCTGGCGGGGGTACGGTCATCCACAGTGACCAGGGTCGGCTTAATCAGATAGCCCAGACTCAAGGTGTTTGCGTCCATAGACACCGCCACCTCGATCCGTCCGGCGTGGTCAGCAGGGATGGCCTGCATAGCGGCCAGCGCCTTGTTCAGGGCCGCGATGATGTTATTTTCGATGAAGTCCTCGGCTGGCAGAGCGGCGTTGATATCCGCAATTCCCTGCTCATATGCGGCCACCAGCTTTTTCCAGTTTGCTTCGCTGTAGTCGCTTTCCTTATACTTGTTAAATGCTTTTTCCAGGTTGTCCAGGGCAGATTCCCGGTGATACTGCATCTCCGGGTCGTCGGGGGCCACGGGGCCGGTGCGCTCCGTCCACTTGGCGTAGAGCGTGATGTCTTTCCCCGGCATCCGGGCGGTATTGGCATCCCACTTCTTGCCCTCGGTACAGGCCGCATCATAGTACCAGCCGCCGAAGGCATTGCCGCTCTTGGCAACACTGGGCACCTTGGACGAATCCACCTCGCTGAGGATGGGGGCGGTCATGGTTTTCAGCGAGTCATCTTTAAACGTGCCGCCCTGGGCGTCAAAGGTAATGGTTGCGTCATCCACCGAGAGGTAGATCGCGCCCGCGCCGTCTTCGCCATACATGGCGCTGACGCCGTCTATGACGCCGCTCAAGGCGGTCACACCGTCGGGGCGGATTTTCTTGCTCAGGTCGTTGGGATCCTCATTGGGGTCGTTGAAGTCGGCCATAACCTGATAGACCCACTTCTCACCGTTCCACTTATAGACGTAGCTGCCGTCATAACCGTTGCCCGCGTAATATTTCCGTCCTTCGCCCGAACCGTTGACAAGCGCATAGGGGATCCCGTCCTGGTCCAGCCCGAAGAACAAGTAGTTATGGAAAGTATTTTTATTATTAAAGTACAGCCCGTCCAGCGACAGCTCCGTTGCGGAGCTGCCTTTCCACAGGTACGGGTCATAATTATTTTTCCCTGCCATGAGGAGCAGTTCACCGTTGGCGTTGCCGCTGGCCACCTCGAGCGAGCCGGAGATGTCTGCGGTTTCTACCTTGCTCCAGGTTGTACCATTGTATTGGTACAGGCCGTCGGCCGCCCCGGCGTAGATCTCCGTGTCGCTCACCCGGTAGAGGGAGTTGAACTCATGTTCATTCTTTTCCCACTTCGTCCCGTTCCAGTGGTACTTGTTCTGCCATACGGTGCCGTCCGAGAGGATGACCACCGCGTCGCCGGGGTCGCGGGGCTGATTCAGGTTGTATGCTTCTTGATTGTAAATCTTCTGGTAATCCGAGAAGCAGGAGGCATCCACCTGGCTCCAGGACGTGCCGTCGTAGCGGTAGAGGAAGTGCGCCCCGCGGAGCTCTACCCCTTCGGCGTCTGACGGATAGCCCGGCGTGGTGACCTTATCGATCTTCTTCCCCACCTCGCTGACGGCGACCAGCAGGCCGCCTTGTCCGTCCGGCCCCACGGCGAGGACGCCAGCCGCGTCTCCTTCCGCGGCGGGCAGGCCGTCGCTGATGCTCATCAGATCCCGGTCCCCGCTGTCCGCCCAGGTGTAGACGCCGTCCTTACCGTAGAAGTACAGTTCGGCCTCTCCGGTCTCCGGATCGGTCCAGCCGGACACCCCGCGGATGTCGGGCCCCGCCTCTGTGGTGGAACCTCCGGTGCCGGCGGGCACGTTGGGGCTGGTCACATAGGTGAACGCGCTATTCTCCTCGTTGGCCTCTGTCAAGATCTCGTAGGTTTTCTCCACCGTAGCCGTGCTGCCCTCGGTGGTTCGGATCGACGCCGTCACCGTCAGCTTGTCTGTGTAGGGCAGCGGGTCGATGGGGATCTCGACGTCATAGGTCCTGCCGGTCTCCCAATCCTTCGTAATGACGTTGCTGCTGAGAGGCGTTCCCTCTGCCAAGCTGCCCCCGTAGAGCGTGACGGTGAGCTGTCCGTCCGGGATCTTGGATGGTACGCTGAGAGGGATGTGGAAGCGCCCCCGGCTGCCCGCCGGAAGCGTATCCCCGACCCCAGAATAGAAGTCCTCCGGCGTAGGAACTCTGCTCCCGCTATTCCCGCGGAGATACGCGCCCTCGCCCAGGGTGATCTCCGCCAGCTTGAAGTGAGCGGTAAAGGTCACGTTCTCCATGCCCTCGGCCAGGACCACTGTCATGGGATTGGCCGTCGCATCCCAGCTCTCGGCCAACTCCTCCAGGTTTATCGTCTGGAGGCCATCGTTCTCCACGGGAGCGGGGGTCTCCTCTACATTGGGGGTCTCCTCTACATCGGGGGTCTCCTCCACATCGGGGGTCTCCTCCACATCGGGGGTCTCCTCTACACCGGGGGTCTCCTCTACATCGGGGGTCTCCTCTGCGTTCAGACGCAGCAGAGCCGCCGGGGAGGGCACAGCCGCCTCCGCCCCGGTGGCATCCTCCGCCCCGTCCGGGGCGGGCTCTGTCGATTCGGCGGGAGGCTCCGCCTCGCCCGCATCTTCCTCCGGGGGCGCGGTCGTCTCCGGCTCGGAGGGGGCGGGCTCCGGCGATTCGGCGGGTTGCTCCGCCTCGCCGCCATCCTCCGGCATATCCTCATCTGGAAGCACCTGCTCCTCCGGCGCGCTGTTTTCCGCGCCGGTTGGGACGCCCTCCCAGCTCCAGTAGTCAAACATATAGAGTTCATCCGGCGTGGCCGTCAGGGTGTACTGATCCGCGCCGTTGGAGGAGTTTACATAGGAAAAGGACGCGGTTCCATGCCCAGCATTCTCAACTGTGGGAACACGGCGCTCCCGGAAATAGGCGGTAAAGTTGGTGTTCTTCGTCAGGTTCACGGTATACGGATTGTCATAAATGCGGTCAGAACTTCCCTCCGCGAGCCAGTAGTCGAACGCGTAGCCCTCTGCCCCCATAGCGGCGAGTACATATTGATCGGCCACGGTACCTTTCAATGCCTCTGCCGTACCACGTCCCTCCTGTGCGACGGATACGGTCGCGGAATACGTTGATTCAGCCGGTGCTGGAGCGAGGATGATCGTGCTCCCCCCACCAAGCCCATAATCACTATTGAGGATTCGGGACATACTCGTCATTTTGAAAGACAACTTGTTGCCTTGAATCGTTATAAAAGTTTTTTCCTCCTTATTTGAATAAGAAAGGACATATTTTCCCGTATCCTCATGCTCATGCAAATATTGATTCAGCTCACCATTACTTGCTGTCCCGCTAACGGTCCAGCCCTTATATCCACTTGGGGAAAAATCATCTAATGTGACAGTACTAGTGCCGATGGATGTATAGCCGCCACCACCCTCAGTCTGAAATTTTTCATTAACTATATATTCGTTGAGCTCTCCGGCCTTAATCTCATAAGTATTCCCGGCTATCTTAAACTGCCCTGAGACAGCGCCTGTATACGTCCTCAAATCGATCACGATTTTGATCTGTTTCTCAGTCGGTTCAACAGCCAGTGCGCCCGGCGCACAGAGCGAGCATAAAAGCGACAGCACCAACAGTATGGAAAGAAACTTTCTCTTCTTCAGCAATGATGACTCCTCCTGTAATTCGTCTTCCAGCCTTCGCCAGAGGCCCTTCAACAGATGAATGTCCCCGGCCGCCGAACACGTCGGCGGCCGGGGGTTCAGGTCATTCTCTCATGGGACGACCATTTTCCGCTCCCTCTTGTCAGTCGTGCACCACATACAGGTGGTTATAGTCATTGCCAAAGACGGCGTAGCCGTTGTCAATGGCCATGCCGCCCAGGGCGTAGGTGTCGCCCGTTGTGCCCCAAACCTTGCTGCCAGTCGTGCCGTCAAAGCTGTAGCAGTAGCCGGCGCCCTTCTGGGCGTTGGTGTTGAAGTACAGGTAGTCGGTGCCGGTGCCATCGCCCATCACCACGATGGAGCTCTGAACGGGGAAGCCATCGCCCTCGACCACCGTTTTCACGGAAGAGCCGTCGGCACTGACGCACTGGACGCCGCCGGCATTGAAGCCGGAGTAGTAGCCCACATAGATGCGGTCGCCCACCTTGGTGGGGGTGGAGGTGGAGGTGGCGCCCAGTTTTTTGTGCCACTGGTAAGTGGGGGCTCCATTGGCGCTGGTCTCATAACACCACAGATAGCCGCCCTGGGTGGTGAAGTACAGCAAGCCGTCTTCGTCCATCATGATGGTGGAGCGCACATTGCCCGCGTCGCTGGCCACATCGGTCAGATCCAGCACGCCGCCGGTTGTGTCAAAATTCGCGATGCTCCGCCAGTACAGCAGGCCATTGTCGCTGCCGAAGTAGACGTTGGTGCCGTCGCTCACCGCGCCGGCCCAGTAGAAGCCGTAGCTGTCGGGGGTGAAGGTCTTCACCGAGTAGTCGGAGAGCTTGACCTGATAGTAGGTTCCCGCGTTGCTGCCGCCGGGCCAGGTGCCGAAGTACAGGTAGGTCCCGTCGGTGGTGATGGGGGTGTTGATCTGGCCATTGATGCCGGTCAGGACATTCGTCACAGTGGGTTTGTTCTGATCCAGGCCGGTAAGAGCCATAACCTTGCTGCCGGTACCGGTAAGCCACTCACCGCCCTCGTAGTCGTCATACTGGCTGATGGTACCCACATAGAGGGTATCGTCCGACGCGTCGTCGGGGGTACCCTTGTCGTCCAGATAGGGGGTAGACAGTTGGAAGCCGCTCTTGGCGTTCAGAGAGGTTCCCTCCGTGCCGTAGGGATCGGTAGTCCAGACGATGCTGCTGCCGCCGTTTTCCGCGCACCTGATCTTGGCTACCAGCGCGCCGCTGGCTCCATAGCCATCGTAGAGAACGTAAGCATAGGTAGTCCCGTTCACCGTCTGCAATACGGGCACGTTGTCCACGCCGTCCCAGCCGGAGCCGGTACAATGCAGTTGGATGTAGCTGTCCAGGCCGGATTTATCCGGCCTGGTAGGAGCCTCCGTCACCACCGCGTTGTGATTGTTGCTGCCGCCGTAGACGTTCCAAGACGCGAACGCGCTGGTGGACAGCATGCCCGCGGCCATCGCCAGAGACAGGCACACGGACAGAACCTTTTTGCCGTTTTTCATCTTTTGCATGGCTTTTTCTCCTTCAAAATTAGACTTCCTTTGCTCGACCGCCGCATGAGCAGGATTCCCCGTGCGGCATGCACACGGACTCAGCAGCCATAGGCGTGCATGCTCCCATGGCCGCAATCAAAAGACATTTCCCAACCACCCGACCTTTCCAGTTCGCATAAAATTCCCATATCACTTATCGTCACGGCCTGTCCGGCCTGTGAACGCGCCCTTGCGCAAGCACCGGACCCCGTTCCTGCGCTCCCGTCCGCCCCGACGCAGACCGCGTTGTTCGGCCCTTGGCGCGCTCCTCTCCCCGCGCGCTTCCCCAGGCCGGTATCCCCTTCCGATGCCGCTATTCAGTTGTCGGCCGCGCTTCGGCCATTTGAAACGGGCGAAGGCCCGCTGGATTCCTAAAGTAGGCTCGTCATAGGGGGCTACCCCTATGACGGAAGAAGGGGATCCCCTTCTTCATCAGGATTACTCGCTGCTGTTCTGTTGCTCTGTGTATGCCCGCTCTCTCGCCTGACAGCGGAGCTCCTCCTTGAAGATCTGCCGCTTGGGGAGGGGCTTCTGCTTCTTCGGCGGGACCAGCCCCGCCGCCGTGACCACATTCTTCCAGCAGCCAAAGCGAACCGCGATAAAGTGGCCTCCGATGATCTCCCCGGCGTTGGGCGTCATTCCAAGCCGTGCCGCCTCACCCCGGACATAGTCCAGCAGCTCTTCGTCGCTGGCGTCACCGTGCGTCTGGGCAAACTGAACATTTCGCTGACGAAGCGCTTCCTTGGTGCGCCCAATGAGTTTTTTGCTGAGCTTCTGATCACCGGTGAAATACTTGCCGCTCACAAAACAGCCTCCTGACTTGTGGCACAATCCGGCTGCCCCGCAGACCTCTTGGGGCAATAGAAACAAAAAGACGGACGCATACCGATACGTCCGTCTTTCCCCCGAGCGTGCGAATAAAAAGCGGACGCAAAATATGCGTCCGCTTTTGTTCCCATTTCGGGCAGAAGAGGGCACTCATCCCGTGCCCATCTTTCTATTTGGCATTTTTCTCAGAGCAGCCCCAAGGAATTAGGGGTAAGCTCCTAGTAGGTCTTCTGACTGATGTGTCCCGACGGGCCTAAAGCCCGCCTGCGCATATCCGCCGCCTTCCCAGCTAAGCCATTACGACCGCCAGTGACCTGCTTTCGCAGAAAACGGATACACTCCACAATCACAGCTATTGAATTGCACGTCCCCGCAGCTTTCGCCGCGGCTCCTGCTGCAAAACATGTCCAGGAATTTCACCTGATTCCCTTGTTCAGAAACAAGGATGCGTGTCCGGTCCCTGACGGGAACCGGGTCGCGCATTTGCCACAAAAGCCGGATTCATATTAAATTTTACGGGAAGGTGCATGCCGCTCTGCCCATGCAGGACTCAGGAACCATTCCCTTCAAAGAACTATCTTTTGTAAAACTTGTACTTTACAAAGGGCTTTCTTTTGAGTTCATTATACAACTTTTTTCTTGAAATGCAAGGGGCAAACACAAAAATTTTCCAAACGCTATTTAACTCATCTCGACCAAGGAGGCAAAAATAAATTCGGCCTGTGGCCGTCATGGAGTTGGCTCCTTTTCGTGGACTTACTTACAAATAGAGATGGCGCCTGTTCCTATTGCGATTTTTGTCGAAAAGTGTTATAATTTTGGTAATATTTTCATCTGTAAACTTGCAGCTCGCTTTTGGGGGCGCCGAATCAAACTCCTAATCATGCAATCACGGACACCATAATAGGATCAGGTCTTGAATAGCGGGCTTCTAAACATCTGCTGGTTTGGTCGTCGCACACATGACCACGGTTTCCTGTCCGTGCATTTAAGGGGGGGGGATTTTTTACAATATTTTCAAAAGAGTAATCATACCGAAAATTGCATCGTTTTGAGATAGAGAGATATGAAACGAGAATACATTCAGAAAAACGTATATGAAGCAGTACAGGAGCGCTTTGATTTTTTGTTCCGCGAGTTTGAGAACATCTACGTTTCGTTCAGCGGCGGTAAGGACAGTGGGCTTCTTCTGAACCTCCTGCTGGATTTTAAGCGCACTTATTACCCACAGCGGACGGTCGGCGTCTTTCATCAGGATTTTGAGGCGCAATATACAGTGACGACGGAATATGTCACAAAAACATTTGAGCGTTTGGAGTCTGAGGTCGATCCCTACTGGGTATGTCTGCCTATGGCTACCCGAACTGCCCTGTCCAGCTATGAGATGTTTTGGTATCCCTGGGATGACAGGCATCCTGAACTGTGGGTGCGTCCCATGCCCAGCTATTCCTATGTCATCAATATGGATAAGCCGTTCGATCATTACCGCTACCGGATGCACCAGGAGGACCTTGCTAAGCAGTTTGGGCGTTTTTATAAGGAACGCCATGGCGGTGGACGCACTGTTTGTCTGTTGGGATTGCGGGCAGATGAATCGTTGCAGAGGTACAGCGGATTTGTCAATAAGAAACATGGCTATAAGGGAGAATGTTGGATCTCCAAGCAGTTCAAGGATGTGTGGTGCGCTTCTCCCCTTTATGACTGGTCTAACAGGGATGTGTGGGTCGCGATTTCCCGGTTTGGCTATGAATATAATCGACTCTATGATCTGTATTATCAGGCGGGGCTCAAGATCGACCAGATGCGGGTGGCCTCTCCGTTCAATGATTACTCCAAGGATGCGCTGAATTTATACCGGGTGATTGATCCGGAGATTTGGACCAGGCTGGTCGGCCGGGTGCGGGGGGCCAACTTTGGTGCGATCTATGGTCGGACCAAAGCCATGGGCTATCGCAGCATCACTCTGCCAGAGGGGCATACCTGGCAGTCCTACACAAAGTTCCTGCTGGATACGCTGCCCAAGCGGCTTCAAAACAATTATGTAAAAAAATTCAAGACCTCGATTCAGTTCTGGCACGAAACGGGCGGCGGGCTCTCTGAGGAAGTCATTCGTGAGTTAGAGGAACATGGATATCAGATTCAACGAAACGGTGTATCCAACTATACACTAGATAAAAAATCCCGCGTGGTCTTTCTTGGACCGATTCCGGATCATACGGATGATATTAAGAGTACCAAAGACATTCCAAGCTGGAAACGGATGTGCTATTGTATTTTGAAAAATGACCACACCTGTCGCTTTATGGGTTTCGGCCTGACCCGGCAAGAGCAGAAGCGGGTCGATCTATTTAAGCGGAAGTATAGGGGGATCATAAATGACAAGTGAACCGTTTCGCAGTCCGGCCTATCGTATTATTGCTGTGCCGTTTGAAAAGATCATCCCCAATACATATAATCCAAACAGTGTAGCGCCTCCGGAGATGAAACTACTCTACCTCAGTATTCTGGAGGACGGATATACCCAGCCAATCGTTTGCTATTACTCTGCCAAACAGGATCTATATGCCATTGTAGATGGCTTCCACCGCTGGCGCGTAATGAAGGAACACCGGGATATCTATGAACGGGAGCAGGGAATGCTTCCAGTGGCAGTGATCGACAAGCCTCTCTCCAACCGTATGGCAAGTACCATACGGCACAACCGTGCCAGAGGATCCCATAATGTGGATCTGATGAGCAATATAATCAAGGAACTGCATGAGCTTGGGCGGTCCGACGCCTGGATCGCCAAGCATTTGGGGATGGACAAGGATGAAGTCCTACGACTCAAACAGATCACCGGCTTGGCCGCGCTGTTTCGAGATGTAAAATTTGGACAGGCATGGCGTCCGGTCGAGGAGGATGAATAGAAAATTGCTTTTATGGTGCCCATATAGCGTAAGCGTCATACAACAGTACTTCAGGCTGGTGTTATGAATAAAAAGGGTTTATTCTGTAATTGGATAAGAGTAACAAGCAAAGAGATAAACTGGGAGGCAGAGGGCTTAGAAATCATTGTAAAACCGGATAATATCTAGAGTCCACACGCATTTCATTAGCTTTCCAGTCCGCGAAAAACATTACACTAACCAAAAGAGATGTACGCCGTCCGGCTCAGGCCGGACGGCGCATTTTTCATACGGGTTCTCCCAGTCTTCCGCCCTCCAGAGGGCGGATCGCCGTACAGAAGCGCTCACATAGAGCGCGGTCGTGAGAGATAAACAGGTAGCCCACCTCCCGCTCCTGCTGAATTTCCTGCAGCAATTGGATCACCTGCGCCTGAGAAATCACATCCAGCATGGAGGTCGGCTCATCCAGAACCAGAAAAGAGGGGTCCATCAGCATCGCACGGGCCAAGGCAAGCCGTTGGAGCTCCCCTCCGCTGAGCTCCGCCGGAAAGCGGTCCAGGTGTTCCTCATAAATTCCGTAGCGCTCCAGATAATCGCACAGTCCCTGCCGGGTATAAGGCAGATGGAACAGGCGATAAGGCTCCCGCATACTGTCGATCAGCCGCAGCTTGGGATTGAACGCCACCTCCGGATGCTGAAACAGGATTTGAATCCGCCTTCGGGCGGGCCCCCGGAGGGGATAGGACAACCTCTGCCCGTCCAGCCTCACCTCTCCGGCGGTGGCTGGATAGATTCCTGCCAGGATCTGGCCGATGGTGGACTTGCCGCTGCCGCTGTCACCGAAAATGGCCAGCGTCTCTCCCCGGTCGATGGAAAAGGAGACCTCCACCATCACCATGGGGCCGCGGGGGCGGTATCGCTTGGACAGGCCCTGCACCTCAATCAGCATAGTTCCAACACCTCACCTTCCGCTTCCCCACCGCCATCAGCGGCGGCGCCTTCCGGCAGCGCTCCGAGCGCCATGGGCACCGGCCGTAAAAGTGGCAGGCGCTCTGGGCGTCAACGTCCTGCCGGGGTGGCGCAAAGCCCATATTGGCGCGCAGGCCGTTCTCCGGCAAAGCCTCTAGCATGGCCCTGGAGTAGGGGTGCAGGGGCTCGGCAAAAAAGGAGGGGCTGTCGCCGCTCTCGATCTGCTGGGAGGCGTACATAACCACCACCCGGGAGGAGATGGCGTGTGCAAAACGGAGATCGTGGGTGACGCAGAGCAGGGTACGCTCCCCCAGCCGTTGGAAGGCATCCTCCACCAAGGCGATGCGCCGGCGGTCCAGCCCCTTGGTAGGTTCATCCGCCAGAACCAGATCCGCCCCGGCGGCGATCCCCATGGCGATCAGTACCCGCTGGCGCATACCGCCGGAGAGCTGAAAAGGATAGCTGCGGCACAGAGCCGCGCCATGCTCCAGCCCAAAGGACTCCAACAGCGCGGCCGCCTGAACCAGCGCTTCTTTCCGGGTACAGGGCTGATGCTTTCGAATGGCCTCGCAAAGCTGGTGGCCCACGGTATAGAGTGGATTGAGTCCATTCCCGCTTCCCTGCGGAATATAGGCGATCTCTTTCCCCCGGATCCGGTTGAACTCCCGCTCCCGGCAGCCCAACAACTCGCGGCCGTTGAGGCGGATAGAGCCGGTGACCCGGGCTGAGGCGGGCAGCAGCCCCAGTGCGGCCAACAGCAGGACGCTCTTTCCGCTGCCCGTTTCCCCCACCACCGCCAGACGGTCGCCGTCGCCTACCGTAAATGTCGTATCGCTCACCGCCTCAGGGTTGTCACCGAAGCGGATGGAAACCCCCTCAATTTCCAGCATTGGCTTCCTCCTTTCTGCCTCTTCCCCGCGCAGGGCCCTCACCGTAATAGCTCAGCAGCATAAACCCAAGCACAGAGACCGAGATGCACAGGATGGGCGGCACATACCACCAATAGGAGCCGTTGATGATTCCATTGCGGAAAAAGGCATAATGCAGGATGCCGCCCCAGCTCTTCTGTCCGATCACACCCAGACCCAGAAAGCTGAGGCTGGCCTCGGTAAGCATGGCGCTGCCCACTGACAGGACGGCACGGATGAACACGATTTCTCCCAGATTGGGCAGAATATGCCGTATCATGATATAGGGGCCGCTGGCTCCCATGGTGCGCTCAATCTGTATAAAAGGCAGAGCCTTGAGCTGCTGCACCCGGCTGCGGATGATGCGGGCCGTAGAGGTCCAGGCGGTGATGCAGATGGCCAGGATGATGTTCCACACGCTGGCATCCAGAAAGGCCACCAGAATGATGGTCAGAGGCAGAGAGGGCAGCGCCATGGCCACGTTGGTCACCTGCATGATGATCCGATCCGTCCATCCGCCTAGATAGCCGGAGAGAATCCCTAGGGCTGTGCCCACTACTGTCACCGCCAAAGCCGAGACTACGCCAATGAGCAGGGAGATGCGGGTACCGTAAATCAGCTCGCTGAGGATATCCTGCCCAATGTCGTTGGTCCCCAGGGGGTGCTCCGCGGAAGGATGCAGGTAGGGCACGCCCAGCTCGTAGGGATCGTGAGGGGCGAGCACCGGCGCCAGCAGGGCCACCAGCAGCACCACGCTCAGAATGGCCAATCCCGCCAGCACCCGGCCGTTTAATTTCTTACGCATGGCGGTCCTCCTCCCTCAGCCGGGGATCAATGAGCATATTCAGCACGTCCGCCAGCAGATTGAAGGCCACCACACAGATCCCGATAAACAAAAAGCAGGTCTGCAGGATTGGAAAATCCTTGGTGTTGACCGCGTCGTAAATGAGGGTGCCCATTCCTTTCCAGGAGAACACGACCTCCACCAGCATGGAGCCGCCCAGAATATGGCCGAACTGCATGCATACGGAGGTCAGGTAAGGGCAAAGGGCGTTTTTCAGTACGTGGCGGCGGAGCACCTGTCCCTGAGAGAACCCCTTTCCCCGGGCCACCGTGATGTACTCCTCATCCCGAATGGTCTGCACTGTACTCTTCATCAGCATGTAATAGGAGGCCGTGCGCAGGATCACCAGGATCATCAGGGGCAGGGCCATGTGCCACAGGATATCCACTGCCTTTTCCAGCCCCGACAGGCCGCCGGAGGTAATGCCGCTGATGGGAAACAGCCCCATCTGGAACGCAAATACCATCAGAAACAGAATCGCCATGCAGTTGGTTGGAATGGTATTCAGAAAGAGCATAATGGGTGAGGCGATGGTGTCCAGCAGGCCGCCCTTTTTCCACCCCGCCCGCAGGCCCAGCCCTCCGCCCAGTACGGAGGAGAGCACAATGGCGGGTATGGTGAGCAGCAGCGTCCAGCGCATGCGGAACAAAACCGTCTCCAGCACCGGCAGCTTGGTACGGTAGGAATTCCCGAAGTCCAGGTGCAGCGTCTTGTTGAGATAGGTTATGTACTGGACCGGCAGGGGCTTGTCCAGTCCATACTCCCGCCGGACCTCCTCAATCACCTCCGGCGCCTCCGCCTCCAGACGGAGATACTCGTCCTCACCGATAATGTGTACCACCGGGTCGCCAGGCATAAACCGGATGAGGATGAAATTGATGGTTATGATACAGAAGATGATAAAAACAGCCTCCACCAGGCGTTTTCCCAGACTCGCAAAGCACAAATAGCGTACCCCCTTCCTTTTTATATACAGAGCAGGGGCGCACGTCTCCGCCGCCCCTGCTCCCGGCCCTTGCTCAGCCGATCGGATGCAGATTATACCAGGTCTCGCAGTTGATGACGCCCCAGCCGGGGAAGTTCGTCCATCCCTCGTATTTGTCGGTGCGGTAGGGGTAGTAGGCGGTATCCCAGCACAGGGCAATGCCGATGACCTCCTCCGAGGCAATCCTCTGCAGCTCTTTTACCTTGGCCACATAGTCCTCATCCCCCTGGGCGTTGAGCATATCGTTGTAGGCCTGGTCGAAGTCCTCCAGATCGCAGGTGCCCCACATGCTCAGATCGTCATTGAACATATACAGGAATGGCGTCTTATAGAAGGATACACCCTGGGTAGCATAACAGATGTAGATCTCATAGGCCCCGTCATCCCGGAGCTGCTGCTCGTGGTCGGAATTGCGGATACTCTCCTCATCCAGGGTGCACTTGACGCCAACCTCCCCCAGATTGGTAACGATAATCTCAGCAATGCGCTGGTATAGCGCCGCCTTGGTAGCATTGTACTGGGGTGTGACCAATACATCCATAGGGGTTCCGTCGGGCCGCTCCCGCCAGCCGTCGCCGTCGGTGTCTATATACCCCGCCGCCTCCAGAATCGCCTTGGCCTGCTCCTGATCCTGCACCAGCTTGGGAAGGCTGTCATCGTAGCCAATACCTGCGGGGGAGATGATACCCTCGCCGGGTACCTGCCCGTCCTCACCGCCGATGGTGGTGGCCAGCAGCTCATAGTTCAGGGCATAGCGCACCGCTCTGCGGAATTCCAAATCATCGGTGGGCTGTTTATGAAAGCCGAAGAGGATCTCGAACAGGCCCATGTTCATCCCCCTTCCGGGGTCTACCCCATCCACACCCGAGATGGAGGGCAGCATGGTGGGCGAAATCGGGTTGGAGTAGTCGTACATGGCGTCCACTTCCCCGGTGCGCAGGGCCATCACCAGGGCATCCTGGGAGTCGTAGCTGCGCACCGTCACGCTGCGTACCGTCAGGGCGCGTCCCATGTAGGTCTCCCCAACCGCCTCATAGTGCATGGTCTGCGCCTCCTCATCCACCTGGACAAGCTTATAGGGGCCGCAGCCGATGACAGCGTCCTCGCCGGTGTAGCCGGAGGGATCCTCGATTCCTTCCCAGATGTGCTTGGGATACATACGCACAAAGACGGCGGAGTTCCCCAGGGTGAAATAGGCCGCCCCATCGGCCACCTGGAAGTCCACGGTGGTATCGTCTACCTTCTCCACGCCGGTGATCTTGGAGAGATAGCCAGACTTGAGTTTGTTGTTCATCAAATCGACCGTAAAGATGACATCGTCAATCGTAAATGGCTCTCCATCATGCCAAGTAATTCCCTGATCCGTGGCAAAGGTAGCCCGGATGGTGCTGCCCTTGTCCAGAATCTCCCAGGAGGTCATCAGGTTGGGCTGCATCTCGTTATTCTCATCCCGCACCAGCCAGGTTCCGGCGCAGAAGGCATTGTAGTTCATGCGGCCGAAGGAGCCGCTCTCTGAGGCCAGCGTCCGGGGGGTGACCTCCTTGCAGATGCCGATCTTCAGCTCCTCCACCACGCCGGCGGAGTCCGTCCCCTCCGTCTGCGCCGGAGCGCTCTGGGGTACTCCGCTCTCCTCCGGCGTCTGCGCGGAGCAGCCAAATAGCCCCAGCGTCAAGGCCCCGGCCAGGAGCAGGGAAAGCACTTGTTTTTTCATGCGGAAAATACTCCTTTCATATTCAGATGCCGCTTAACGAACGGGGCGCAGGCTATACCAGGTCTCGCAGTTGATCACGCCCCAGCCGGGATAGTTCGTCCACCCCTCGTATTTGTCGGTGCGGTAGGGAAAGTACGCCTTGTCCCAGCAGAGGGCTTCCCCGATGTACTGCTCCGCATTGATCTGCTGAAGGAGCTTGGTTCCCTCAATGTAGGCCTTCTCATCAGACGCCTGCCGCCTGGTCTCATACGCCTCTACAAACTCCGGCAGATCACAGGTGCCCCAATTGCCATCCAGGGTATTGTCAATAAAGTAATAATAGCACGAGGTCTGAGATGCCATTCCGGAAGTGCAGTAGCAGATAAAGATCTGGTAGGTTCCCTCCTTGCAGAGCTGATCCTCATATTCCTCATTGGTAATGCTCTGCTCGTCCACATGGGCCTTAACCCCAATGGCATCCAGGTTTTGAACCATGACCTCTGCAATCCGCAGGTAGACCTCGCGGCGTGTGCTACTGTTCTGGGGGGAAACCAGAATATCCATGGGGCTGCCGTCCGGCATCTCCCGGTAGCCGTCTCCGTCCACATCCAGGTAGCCGCCTTCATCCAGAGCGGCCTTCGCTGCCTCCAGATTCTGTTCCAGCTTGGGCAGCGTCTCATCATAGCCGAGATTCGGCGGCGCAATGACCCCCACCCCGGGTACCTGGGCATCCTCACCGCCGATGGCGGCGGCCAGCAGCTCGTAGTCCAGGGAAAGCGTGACTGCTTTTCGGAAGTTCAGGTCGTCCGTAGGCCCTTTCCGGAAACCGAACATGATCATATAGCTGCCCGTATTGTCACTCATACCGGGCTCCACGTGCTCCACACCCGTGATGGAGGATGCCATAGTGGCCGGGATGGGACTGGCATAGCTATACATGGCGTCAATTTCGCCATTGCGCAGAGCCATGACCAAAGCATCATTGCTGTCAAAGGACCGGAGTGAAACCTTCTTTACCGTCACCTCGCGGCCCAGATAGGTGTCGCTTACGGCCTCGTAGTAGCTGGTCTGAGCATCCTCGTCCAAGCTGACAAAGCGGTAGGGGCCGCAGCCGATGACAACATCCTCCCCACGGTAGTCCTTCGGGGCGTCAATGTTCTCCCAAATGTGTTTCGGCTGGACGTAGAAATAGCCGGCCACCAGTTTGAGCCACTGGTAGGCGCCGGGCTCCTTCAAAACCACCTTGATGGTGTCCTCATCCACCTGCTCAGCATGGTCCACATAGGAGCTGTAACTGGATTTGCGCACATTGATGTTATAATCGAAGGTAAACAGCACATCGTCCATGGTCAGGGGCTCCCCATCATGCCAGGTGATGCCCTGGTTCAGCGCCAAGTCACAGGTGATGGTAGTAGAGTCTTCACTGACCGTCCAATCTGTAACAAGGAATGGCTCTACCTCGCCGTTGGGCCCCGTCTGCCAGAAGGGCGCTGTCACAAAGGAGTTATAGCACATCTTTCCAAATGCGCCGCTCTCCACAAAGGTGGTAAAGGTGTCGTTTGCGGCGGTGGTCCCGAGGTGCAGCTCCTCCACCACGCCGGCGGAGGAGCTGCCCGCCGTTTCGGCAGGAGAGCTCTGAGGTGCGCTCTCCGCCGCCGGCTGCGCAGAGCAGCCGAACAGGCTCAGCGCCAGCGCGCCGGCTAAAAACAGGGAAAGGGCTTGCTTTTTCATTTGAAAACCGCGCCTTTCATACCGCGTCTATTAGACTGCGGGCCGGGTGGAGAACCAGGTCTTGTAGTTGATCACGCCCCAGCCGGGAAAATTGGTCCAGCCCTCATAGTGGTCGGTACGGTAGGGGAAGTAGGCCTTGTCCCAGCACAGAGCCAGTCCCACCACCTGTTCATCGGCAAGCGCTTGCAGCTCCTTCATGGCGGCGTTGTACGCCTCGTAGCTGCCGGCGGTCTTCTTGGCCTCATAGGCGGCGACAAACTCCGGGAGCAGGCAGGTGCCCCAGCGGTTGTTGTCGTTATCCCCGATCATGTACATGAAGGCGGTGTCATACATGGCCACGCCGGGAGAGGTATAGCCGATGTAGAGCTCATAGGTGCCCTGCTTGCGGACCTCGGTGGCGTGGTCGGAGTTGCGCACGCTCTCCTCGTCCATGGTAGTCTGCACGCCCACGGCCTCCAGATTGGTCTTGAGCACTTCGGCGATGCGCAGATAGAGGGCCTGACGGGTCTTGTTGTACTGGGGAGTAATGAGGACATTCAGCTCGCTGCCGTCGGGCATATCCCGCCAGCCGTCGCCGTCAGCATCCACATAACCGCCCTCATCCAGCAGGGCGTTGGCTTCGTCCACGTCCTGAGCCAGCTCGGGCAGCGAGCCGTCAAAGCCCTTATTGGGGGGCGCCACGATACCGGCGTGGGGGATCTGGCCGTCCTCCCCTCCGATGGTGACGCGGAGCAGCTCGTAGTCCAACGCGGCCCGCACGGCCTTGCGGAAGGTTAGGTCGTCGGTGGGCTGCTCGTTGAAGCCGAACACCAGTTGATAATTGCCGGGGTTGTCGCTCATGCCGGGATCCAGCCCCTCCACTCCGGTGATGGAGTCCACCATGGTGGCGTTCAGGGAGTTGGAGTAGTCGTACATGGCGTCCACCTCCCCGCTGCGCAGGGCCATCACCAGGGCGTCGTGGCTGTCGTAGGTGCGCACGGTCAGCTTGCGCACGGTCAGCTCCTGTCCCATGTAGGTATCCGACACCGCCTCTAGGGTCATGCTCTGGGCCTCCTCGTCCACACCTGTGAGCTTGTAGGGGCCGCAGCCGATAGCGGCGTCCTCGCCGGTGTACTCGGCGTATTCGCCCTCCACCTTGGACCACACATGCTCCGGCCGAAGGGTGACGAAGTTAGCCATGCTGTTGAGCATGGTGAAGGCCTTGCCGTCGGTCAGCGTCAGGGTGGCCGTGGTCTCATTCACCGCCTCCACCCCTGTCAGGCCGCTGCAATAGCTGGACTTGCGGTCGATCAGATATTGGAAGGTAAACACCACGTCATCCATGGTCACAGGTTCACCGTCGTGCCAGGTGAGGCCCTGATCTGTGGCAAAGGTGGCGGTAATGGTATTCAAGTCGCCGCTCAGCTCCCAGCCCGTCATGAAAAAGGGCTGAACCTTGCCATTCTCATCGGTGACTACAAAGGGAGCGGTGACCACCGCGTTGTAGTTGAGCTTGCCGAAGATACCGTTTTCCGTCATAACGTTGGCGCCGTCAATGGCGGCGGTGGTACCGATGCGCAGTTCCTCCACATAGGCAACGGAGGACTTGCCGCTCTCCACCGCTTCCGGCGGGCCGCTTTGGGTGGAAGCCGCCGGGTTCTGTCCCGCGCAGCCGGCTGCGGTCAGCGCAAGAGCGCTGGCCAGCAGAAGGGATGCCAGTCGTTTCATACATGTTCCTTCTTTCCTTCTCTTAAATTTCTATTCAAAACAGGGACGGTCCCCTGCTTTGGTCTTATAATGAAAGAGCATTCCTGTTTTGTCGTTAGAAAACAGGAATGCTCTTTGTCCTGGATATGCAAAAAGGGCACCGCCGTCCCCAGCGATGCCCAGTTAATGCCCCAATGACCGCGATATCCACCGCGGCAGCATCCAATTCTCCCTCGCCGAAAGAATAGAATCCGATAGACATGGCAGGTCTTCTGACTCCAGATCATCCGGCTTCGCTCACCTTCCCGGTTTCCCAGTGGTATTAAGCGGGCCGTCCCTGTTACAGCAGCGGGAGCTGTCGCAGACTTGCACTGCGTTCCCTTTTCAATACAAACGTATCACCATATCCTGCTATATGAAATTATGGATTCAGTATACACCGCCGTCCAAGGCCTGTCAATATGTGTCTAACTGCGCCGAATGCTCTCCACTTACGGAGCCTAGCGGCAACAGGCACATTCCATTCCCACCGGCTCACCGCCGCATCTGCTCTTCGCCGCCTGTAACGGGCGAACCAATCAAGTATAAGAAATCTCGCGTTGAGAGCAGTCACAGGAGATCACCCCCCTTTTCTTTCCGGCCGGGCTGTGCTATAATTCCTTCATATACGTTTTCAGCAAGTGGCCAGACTCCGTCTGGTTAGAGGGAATCGGGTGCAACTCCCGAGCGATCCGGTCACTGTAAGCGGGGAGCGTGCTGCAAATCGCCATTGCATGTTTCACATGTGAGAAGGCGCAGCACGTGACGAGCCGCAAGCCAGGAAACCTGCTTGCTGAATTTGTGGGGACGCTTCCGGTGAAAGCTGCTCCACAGGCCGCCGGCCCTGCCGGTGCGCCTGTCTGCAAGCCGGCTCCGCGTCAGAATACGCGGGGCCGGCGATTTTGCTTTTTCCGGGCAGAGAGGAGAAATGCGCATGCGACAGCCTTTTTTTGAAGATCTGATGACCGCAATGTACCCCTCCGGCCTGCTGCATACCTTTGGCGTAAACGGGAAAATCTCCGGGAGCGTGGGGGCGGTGGGGGAGATGCAGGAAGTGCTTCCGCTCCTCCACAGCCCGCGGGGCTGTGGGTTTCACTACCGCTATTCCGCCCGGCGTCGGCACCAGCCCTTTTACAGCGTGCTGACCTCCAATCTGGAGGAGCGGGACATCATCTGCGGCGGGGAGGAGAAGCTCCGCCAGGCCATACGGGACGCCTGGAGCCGTTACCGCCCCGGGCTCATCATGGTGATCCCCTCCCCGATCAGCGACATTCTGAACGAAGATGTGCGCTCCGTATGCGCCGAGCTGCGGCGGGAGGGTATTTCGGTAGTGGGCGTCCAGTCGGAGCTCTTCTCCCACCGGGACAAAAACTACACCCGGAACCGTCTGAAAGAGCTGGCCCACCAGACCATCACCGGCGACAACCGGCTGGAGATGGAGCTAAAGGGCTGCGGCTTCACCGAGGCGCTCTACGCCCTGGTGGAGCAGGTGATGGAGCCGTCCGCTCAGATCCCGCACAGCATCAACATCGAGACGGTGGGCTGGGGGAGCGAGGGAAAGGCCGCCCTGCGGGAGCTGGAGGTCTTTTTGAACGGCTGCGGGATTCAGGTGAACACGTGGATCCCCAGCGCCCCCCTCTCCTCTCTGGTACACGCCCCGGCCGCGGAACTGAATCTGGTCAAGCGGGTTCGCTGGGCCAGACGCATGCGGGAGAAATTCGGAACCGCATACCTTCACATCGGCGGCGCGGGACGCTACGCCGGACTGGATGGAATCTGCACCTTTTACCGGGACATTGGACAGGCCCTCCGCATGGAGGCGGCGGTGGAGCCCGTCGTCCTGGCGGCGCGGGCCCAGGCCCTGGAGGAGACGGCGGAGGCCCGCCGCCGCCTGGGGCAGGCCCGGGCGGTTCTCGTCAGCCGCAGCATCCAGCAGGCTCCCTTCGAGCTCAAATCCTATGTGCGGGACTATGGCCTGTCGGTCTCCCATCTCTGTGTCATCCTGACCCCGGAGAGCCGTAAAAACCTGAATGTCACCCCCGCGCTGGAGGACAGCCTGCTGGCCCGGGTACGGGAGGCCGCCGCCCTCTACAGCCCGGAGACACAGCTCCTCCTGAACCCGGCAGAGGAGACGCTGCGCGGAATCTTCGCAGAGGCGGATGTGGTGGTGGGCACCGGCGACTTCACCTTGGAGGGGATGGGCGCGCCGCTGATCCCCGCGGTCAACGAAACCACCTCCCTCTCCTTTCCCTCCTATGTCCGCACGGTGCGTAGGATGTGCCGCCGCCTGGAGCACGGGACGGAGCGCAGCAGTCTTCTGCTGGGGAAAATGCCCTTCCAAAGCCGCCATTACCCACTGTACTGTAATCAGTCTAATCTGGCCGCCAAGGAAATGTGGTCCAGAATGTGGCTCAATCGAAAGGGGGATTCCGTATGAGGCCGGCCAGCGGCTGCAAGCTCTTTGGAGCTTATCAGGCTTTGGGTGGAATTCAGGACGGCGTTGTTCTGCTCCACTCCGTGGTGGGCTGCAATTTTGGCTCCATGTCCCTCCACGTTGCCCAGGATATGCGGGATATCCGGCAGACCTGCACCGTCATCAGCGACAGCGACGTGGTGTTCAGCGGCGAGGCTTCTCTGGAGCGGGCCGTCCGCTCCGCGCTGGAGCTCTTCCAACCGTCCGTCCTGTTCGTGGTCAGCGGCTGTGTGAGTGAGATGATTGGGGACGATATCCCCGCCGTCTTAGCCCGCATCCCCCATGAGGTGCCGCTGCTCCATGTGGAGGCGGCAGGCTTCCGTGGGGATGCGGCTCGCGGGCTGGAGGCTGGATGGCTGGCACTGCTCCCGCTGATGAAGCCCCCGGTCCCCCGGCCTTATCCCCGGCCCTATCCCCGTTCTGATCCC
>PPYF01171705.1_pt1 | contig 69231 bp, 64 predicted proteins | sample 1559871 | NCBI WGS metagenome assembly PPYF01 (sample SAMN08240021, study PRJNA423297) | Human gut metagenome, whole genome shotgun sequencing project.
GGAGGCAGCCAGCATGAATGGTATCTGTGAAACCCGCCCAAGGGGCGGAACCAGCATAACGCAGCGGAGCTGTAAAAATTAAACCCCATTTGAAATGGGGTAAACGGTAGATAGTGCGTACCTTGCAGTTTTCTACCGTTTATGCGACAATGCTCTCAGTTAGGAAAACATTCTTTGAAAATTAAATATTGTTCTCAAGCGGGCTGACTGCTTCCTGTATGCTTGCGGCATCTCTCCGGCAAAGCCGGTGACCAGGGCAGCAGATCTTCGCAAAAACTATAATCCTTATCATCTATATGCTTCGGGATTTCCGTCAGGAGATATTCGAAGTATTCATAAGGCTTCAGGTTATTCGCTTTTGCTGTCTCTGCTATATTGTAAATGATCGCACTGGATTTTGCTCCTGCAACCGTATCAATCATTACCCAATTCTTCTTCCCGATGCAGAATCCGCGGATCGACTGCTCCTCTGCGCTGTTATGCATCGGCACTTCTCCATCATCCAGAAATACTTTCAGGTATTTTTCCTGGTTCAGGCTGTACTGGAAACCTTCCCAGGTCTTGCCTTTTTTGGGGATGCGGCAGATATTCTCTTTCAGCCACTCAAAATAGGCCTCCACCAATGGGCGGACGCTGACCTGTCTGCGTTTTTCGCGTTCTTTTACCGGCAGTTCTTTCAGGATCTTTTCTTCCCTGAAAATCGCCTGTATCATGGAAAGGACGAGGTACGCAAGGCTTTCTTTCTGTTTTTCTTTCGGCAATGCTTTTGCCGCGTCGTCAAAGCGGCGTCTCGCATGGCTCCAGCATCCTGCGACCTTCAGGTCCCCACGCTCATTTTCGATCGTGTGGTATACCTGGTAACCGTCCGTAACACAAACACCGCTGAAATCCCGCAGGAATTCCCTCGGATGGCTTGCATTGCGCGTCTTCTGGTACTTATACAGGATGATCGGGCAATCCCCATACACATTTGTCCGGTGCGGTAAACCCACATGTAACTCTTGCTCCCGGTATCCCTTCCATTCTTATTCACAAGCACAGGGGTCTCGTCTGCCTGCAGCACATGGTAGTCATATAACCTCTCATGCAGGTAATCATAAAAGATTGCAAGATACCGGTCCGCACACTGGATGGTCCAGTTTGCCATGTTCTGCCGGGAGATGTTTAGCCCATACCGCGCAAACTCCTGCGCCTGCCGGTAAAGGGGAACCGCATTGACATATTTGGCACTCATGATGGCCGCCTCCCTATCCTGCCCCTCTTCGGTATCAGCAGCAACAGCTTCCGCCTCATTAAAAAATACGATATTCCCGTCAATCTCCATAAACAGAATCTGCCCATCTGTTTCATGGCGTTCTGTACTTCTCCCAAAACGGTGTCTCTTCAGGTCCGCCAGCTGTTCCAGTACGAGTTGGAGCATATGGTCAAGGTTTTCCAGCTGTTCTATCTGCGCAAGGAATAAACGGATTATGGTCTTCTTATCCAGATTTTTCAGTTGTTCTTCTGTATAGTTTGAAGCCATGATCCGCTTCCCTCCTTCATGTTTTTGCTTTTTATATTTTAACATAATCCTGCATTTCTGGCGAATCTGGACGGATAAGAGTTCCGGCAAAATGACGGTGCTTTATCAGGCGCAGGCTGCCCCTGCAGGCAGGAGATCCGCAGCTGTTCCCCTGCTGAAAATTTCTCTGTTCTGCACAAAGGCTATCCGGTGTATTCCGGTGGCTTTACGGGTTTGACCGCTTTCATCGGGGTAACAGTAAGCCCTTCCATCAGCCAGCGGAACTGCTGCTGTGTCAGCGCCTGCACTTCTTCCGCATTACGCGGCCACTGGAATTGATTTTCGGATAATCTTTTGTACAATAGGAGCCAGCCGTCCCCTTCCCAGACCAACCCCTTGCTCCTGTCCAGCCGTCTGCCGCAAAACAGATACAGAGCTCCCGGCACATATGGGCTGGTTCCTGTCTTTGCTTCAATCACCGCAGCCAACCGATCCATTCCAGACCGAAGATCGGTATAGCCGCAGACAATATAGACTTCGCGGAAACAAGTAGCGTCATTGAGCATCGCGGATCACTCCGATCACCTTTGAAAGCAGACTGGCTGATGTTGTCTCTGTTACATGCAGGATACAGTCGTCGAGACGGATCTCCAGGCCGGAGTCCATGATATTTCTATTTGTCTGCTCTGGCATCAGCAGTTCCTGCTTTACCAGAACAACAGGATTGGAAAGGGCCTCTTCAGGAATTGCTTCAAGACACGCACGTCTTACTTGCCGGAGACGATAATAGTAGTTCGCTTTTGAGATCCCATGATCTTTGCACCAGGCTGTCACCTTCATACCTTCCGGTCGGTTTTGGCACTCCCTGACCTGTTCGGCTCATTCCCGTATCCGGCACTGGGCTGCAACAATAGACGTTTCTGATTTCATAGATTCACCTCATTTCACCAGGTATCAAAAGTTAAGTGCTAAACTTTTGATACCTAATAATAGAATTTGTTATTTTGCCACTTCAGCTGCCGCTTCAGCCTGTGGAGGCATGTCAAAATAATATTGCAAGATTTTAGATCATTATGTATAATAGTTCTGTTTTACAGGCAGTAATAAAATGCTACAAGAACATGTGGCAATTTCATAATAATAAGAGAAGTTTTCAGAATAAATCACAGCAAAATATAATGTCTGCAAATTTACGAAAAGATTTTCTTTGTGCTATAATGGTTTTAACATCATAGTAATTAGTTTTTAAATGAAAATGTTAGACATGGAATGCGAGTGAGAAGAGCAAAGGAGAGACGATAATACTATGTCAGAACAGGAGAGAGACAAAAAGTTTGAAGAAATATATAAAGATGCTCCAACGAAGGAACCGGAAAGGCAATACTATTTTATGGAGCAAACAAGAAAACTGGTAAATAAGAGGAGTGAAGAACTGGGACATCCCCTGACTTTTTGTTGTGTTACCTTCGGCTGTCAGATGAACGCCCGTGACTCCGAAAAGCTGGAAGGAATCCTTGAGGCTGTCGGCTATCAGAAGAGTGACAGCGAGGATGCCGACTTTGTCATCTATAATACCTGTACCGTGCGGGAAAACGCGAATCTGAAGGTTTATGGACGGCTGGGACAGCTTGGAAAGAGGAAGAAGAATCACCCGGGGATGAAGATTGCCCTGTGCGGCTGCATGATGCAGGAGCCTCATGTGGTGGAAAAACTGAAAAAAAGCTATCCGTTTGTGGATCTGATTTTCGGAACCCACAATATTTTTAAGTTCGCGGAGTATCTGGAAGAGATCCTCAGCGGGGAAAACAGAATTGTGGAGATCTGGGAAGATACGGACAAGATTGTTGAGAATCTTCCGGTAGACCGGAAGTATTCCTTTAAGTCTGGCGTTAATATTATGTTTGGCTGCAACAATTTCTGCAGCTATTGTATCGTTCCGTATGTCCGGGGACGGGAGCGGAGCCGGAAGCCGGAAGAGATCCTTGCGGAGGTGAAGCGTCTGGTGGCGGACGGCGTGGTGGAAGTCATGCTGCTGGGACAGAATGTCAATTCTTACGGAAAAAATCTGGAGCATCCGATGACCTTTGCGCAGCTTCTCCGGGAGGTCGCCAAAGTGGAAGGATTGAAGCGGATCCGTTTTATGACCTCCCATCCGAAGGATTTGTCCGACGAATTGATTCAGGTGATGGCGGAGGAACCGAAGATCTGCCGCCATCTTCATCTGCCTCTGCAGTCGGGCAGCAGCCGGATCCTGAAGCTGATGAACCGCCGTTATACAAAGGAACAGTATCTGGAGCTGGTGGACCGGATCCGCAAGGCGGTGCCGGATATTTCTCTGACGACGGATATTATCGTGGGATTTCCGGGAGAGACTGAGGAGGATTTCCAGGAGACGCTGGATGTGGTGCGCCGTGTCCGCTATGACAGTGCGTTTACTTTCCAGTATTCCAGGAGAAGCGGGACTCCCGCCGCAGCGCTGGAGAACCAGATTCCCCACGAGGAAGTGCAGCGTCATTTCGACCAGCTGCTGGCGGAGGTGCAGCAGATTGCCAGAGAAGTCTGCCGCAGGGACGAGCATACGGTGCAGGAGGTTCTGGTGGAAGAAATCAATGAACATGATCCTTCCCTGGTCAGCGGACGGCTGAGCAACAACACCCTTGTGCATTTTCCGGGGGACGCGTCCATGATCGGAACGCTGCAGAAGGTGTATCTGGAGGAAAGCAAAGGCTTCTATTATATGGGAAGCCTGGTTACGGAGGAAAAATAAGTGGCATTATCACCAATGATGCAGCACTATGTTGCAACAAAAGAGGAATATAGGGACTGTATTTTATTTTACCGTCTGGGTGATTTTTATGAAATGTTTTTCGATGACGCGGTTCTGGTGTCCAGGGAACTGGAGTTGACGCTGACCGGAAAGGACTGCGGCCTGGAGGAACGGGCGCCCATGTGCGGGATCCCCTACCATGCGGCGGATACGTATATCAACCGTCTGGTGGAGAAGGGCTACAAAGTAGCCATCTGTGAGCAGATGGAGGACCCGAAACAGGCGAAAGGGATCGTAAAACGTGAAGTCATCCGCGTGGTGACGCCGGGTACTACATTGAGCGCCCAGAGTCTGGATGAGTCCAAGAACAATTACATTATGTGCATTGTCTGCGTGGATGATACCTTTGGCGTTTCCATCGCGGATATCACCACGGGAGAATGCATGGTGACGGAGCTGGACAAAGAGAGAAAGCTCCTGGATGAGATCAATAAATTCATGCCGGCAGAGATCATCTGCAATCAGGCGTTTCTCGTCTGCGGTATTGATTCCGGAGATCTGCGGGAACGGCTTGGCATCTGTATCAATCCGCTGGATGACTGGTATTTTGACGACGATCTGTGCCGCCGGATCCTGATGCAGCATTTCCATACCTCAGCCATTGAGGGGCTTGGGATCGGGGATTACGAAAGCGGTACGATCGCGGCGGGCGCGCTGTTTCAGTATCTGTATGAGACACAGAAATCAGACATGGCGCATATGACATCCCTGACCCCGTATGTGACGGAGCGTTTTATGCTGATCGACAGCTCCAGCCGCCGGAACCTGGAACTGGTGGAAACTCTGCGGGAGAAGCAGAAAAGAGGCTCTCTGCTGTGGGTTCTGGATAAGACGAAAACAGCGATGGGCGCAAGGCTTTTGAGAAGTTATGTGGAACAGCCGCTGATTGATGCCGGTGAGATCAATCTCCGGCTGGAAGCGGTGGAAGCCCTTGGGGATCAGGCGATGATCCGGGATGAAATCCGGGAATATCTTCAGCCGGTCTATGACCTGGAGCGTCTGATCAGCCGGATCAGCTACCAGTCAGCGAATCCAAGGGATCTGATTGCCTTCAAGACTTCGCTGGAGATGCTTCCGTTTTTGAAGCAGCTGCTGAACTCTTTTCCGGAGGGACTGCTCCATGAGATCAACGAAGAACTGGACGACCTGTCGGATCTTCATGATCTGATCGAGGCGGCGATCATGGATGAGCCGCCTTTTGCCATGAAAGAAGGCGGCATCATCAAAGACGGCTACAACGAGACCGTGGACAATTACCGGAACGCCAAGAAAGAAGGCAAACAGTGGCTCAGTGAACTGGAGGCCAGTGAGAGGGAAAAAACGGGCATCCGTACACTGAAGATCAAGTATAACAAAGTATTCGGATATTATATTGAAGTGACCAACAGCTTCAAGGACCAGGTGCCGGATTATTATACACGGAAACAGACCCTTGCCAATGCGGAGCGCTTTATCACCCCGCGTCTGAAGGAACTGGAAGATATGATCCTCGGAGCGGAAGACCGGCTGTATGCGCTGGAATATGAGCTGTACTGCAATGTCAGGGACGCGATTGCCAAAGAAGTGTCCAGGATCCAGAAGTCAGCCCGCGCCATTGCAAAGCTGGACGTGTTCGCCTCTCTCTCTCATGTGGCGCAGCGCAACCATTATGTGCGGCCGAAGGTGAACGCGAAAGGAAAGATCGATATCAAAGACGGCCGTCATCCGGTGGTGGAACAGATGATCCCCAATGATATGTTCATTGCCAATGATACGTTTCTGGACAATGGGGAACATCGGGTGTCCATCATTACAGGACCGAATATGGCGGGAAAATCAACGTACATGCGCCAGACGGCGCTGATCGTGCTGATGGCGCAGATCGGGTCTTTTGTGCCCGCCAAGGAGGCAAACATCGGAATCTGCGACAGGATCTTTACCAGAGTCGGGGCATCCGATGATCTTGCAAGCGGACAGAGTACGTTTATGGTGGAGATGACGGAGGTTGCCAATATTCTGCGGAACGCCACTTCCAGCAGTCTTCTGATCCTGGATGAGATCGGAAGGGGAACCAGCACGTTTGACGGCCTTGCCATTGCCTGGGCGGTGATCGAGCATGTGGCAAATCCGAAGCTCCTGGGGGCGAAAACTCTGTTTGCGACCCATTACCATGAGTTGACGGAGCTGGAAGGCAAGCTGCCTGGCGTCCACAATTACTGTATTGCCGTCAAGGAAAAAGGGGACGACATCGTTTTTCTGAGAAAGATTGTCAAGGGCGGCGCAGACAAGAGTTACGGTATCCAGGTTGCCCGGCTGGCAGGAGTGCCGGAATCCATCCTGAAGCGTGCAAAGGAGCTGGTGGAACAGCTCAGCGACGCGGATATCACAGCGGCAGTCAAGGATCTGGCGGGAACGGGAAAAGGAAAATCTTCTGCCGTCACTTATGATGAGCTGGATGTACAGCAGATGTCACTGTTTGATACGGTGCAGGATGACTCGATCATTGAGGAAATCCGGGAACTGGATATAACAAACCTTACGCCGATGGACGCACTGAACACCCTGTACCGTCTGCAGAACAAGATCAGAAACCGGTGGTAAGAAGCAGGTGAGATTTCTGGAGCCGGAGGTGTTTTAACCTTCCGGAAACCGAAGATTCCGCCTGCGGCAGTTTCAGAGAAAGGCTGGCAGGAATTATGATACAGAAAATTGAAGTACTGGATCAGACGACGATCGATAAGATTGCGGCGGGAGAAGTCGTGGAGCGTCCGGCATCTGTGGTAAAGGAGCTGGTGGAAAACGCCCTGGATGCCAACGCAACGGCGATCACCGTGGAGATCAAAGACGGAGGAATCAGCCTGATCCGGATCACGGACAATGGTTCCGGAATCCCGGCGGATCAGGTGCGCACGGCGTTTCTGCGCCATGCCACAAGCAAGCTCCGGACGGTGGAAGAACTGACAGGCATCGCATCCCTGGGCTTTCGGGGAGAGGCGCTTTCCAGTATTGCGGCTGTGGCACAGATCGAGATGATCACAAAAGTACCGGATGTCCTCCAGGGCGTCCGGTATCTGATCGAGGGCGGAAAAGAAAAACTGTTCGAGGAGATCGGCGCGCCGGAAGGGACGACGTTTATCGTCAAAAACCTGTTTTACAATACACCGGCACGGAAAAAGTTCCTGCGGACGCCCACGTCGGAGGCTAATGCGGTGGGGACTGTGGTGGAGCAGCTTGCGCTTTCTCATCCGGAGGTGTCGTTTAAATACATGGTCAATCATCAGACGAAGCTGCATACCAGCGGAAACCGGAATATCCGCGAGCTGGTTTACAACATTTACGGAAGAGACATTGCCCGGGAACTGATTGAGATCCAGGGAGAAAGCGAGCTGATGAAGATTTCCGGCTTTATCGGGAAGCCGGTGGTTTCCCGTGGAAACCGGAACTTTGAAAATTATTACGTCAATCACAGATATGTGAAGAGCAAGCTGCTGGCGAAAGCCATCGAGGATGGATACCATACCGCGATGATGCAGCATAAATATCCGTTCACCCTGCTTTACCTGGAGATGGACGGGGCGGCGGTGGATGTGAATGTGCATCCGACCAAAATGGAACTGAGATTTTCCCGGCAGGAAGAGATCTATCACCAGCTGCTGGAAACCATCAGCAGGACACTGGCGGGCGAAGAACAGGTGGTGCAGGTTTCTTTTGGCAATCAGGAAAAGAAAAAAGAGCATCCACAGAAGGAATCCCCCTCTGTACCGGAACCTTTTGAACACCGGCGGATGCAGCAGGTCAGCGGCCGGCCGTCCGCATTCGGAAGCGAAAGCCGCAGGATGCCTATTTATCCGCCGGTCAGAAACGCGGCGCCCCAGGCAGTGGCGGAAAAGAACAGCTACCTGACCCGCGAAGAGTCCGCGCTGTTCGATCTGCCTGGGAAGCCCGGTTCCGGAGAGAACGTTTCGGAGGAAAAGAAATCTGTGGATCCGGAAGCTTCAGTCGGTGCTGTACCCAATTTGCAAGCAGAGCTGCAGAAGGGAATCGACAGTGGAACTGAGTCGGCAGCCGAATCAAAGCAGCAGGACAGTGTTGTGTCTGAACCTCTGACCGAGTCGCAGCAGGAGACTCGCGCTGTGTCAGGGGCGGCGGTCAAACCGCAGGAGGAAATCAGCAAAGATCCCGAACAGAAACCGGAGCAGCTTCAGCTGTTTCAGGATCCGCTGCTGTCCGAGCAGGCCAGACGTCATCACAAGATCATCGGGCAGGTGTTCGATACATTCTGGCTGGTGCAGTACCAGGACAACCTGTATATCATCGATCAGCACGCGGCGCATGAAAAGGTACTCTTTGAACGCATGATGAAGAATTATAAGGAGAAGAATGTCCTGTCCCAGATGGTCAGTCCTCCGCTGATCGTAACATTGACGGCACAGGAGGCGGAGCTTCTGGAAAAATATGAAGATATCTTTACAGGTTTCGGTTATGAGATTTCGCCATTTGGCGGCAGGGAGTACGCGATCAACGCGGTGCCTCATAACCTGTACGGCATAGCGAGCCAGGATCTCTTTGTGGAAGTTCTGGATCATCTGGAGGAAGTCGGGGAGAAGCCGCTGGATATTATCACGGAAAAACTGGCGTCCATGTCCTGTAAGGCAGCGGTGAAGGGAAATCATGCATTGTCCTTCCAGGAAGTGGAACGTCTGATCGACGAGCTTCTGACTCTGGAGAATCCTTACCATTGTCCTCACGGACGCCCGACGATCATTTCCATTTCCAGGCAGGAGATGGAGAAGAAATTTAAACGGATTGTGTAGGTGAAGGAATTGAAAAAGCCTTTGATCGTCCTGACCGGCCCGACGGCGGCAGGAAAAACAGAGTTGTCAATCGCACTTGCAAAGAAACTGAACGGAGCGATCATCTCCGCAGATTCCATGCAGGTGTATAAATATATGAATATTGGTTCCGCCAAGATCCGCCCGGAGGAAATGCAGGGGGTCCGCCATTATCTGGTGGATGTCCTGGATCCCAGGGAGGAATTTCATGTGGCGCGGTTCCAGCAGATGGCGAAGGAAGCGCTGGAGGAGATTTACCGTAACGGGCAGCTTCCGATCGTTGTCGGGGGAACCGGATTTTATATCCAGGCACTGCTGAAGGACATCGATTTTGACGAGAGCAGCGGCGAACTGCCCTGCAGAAAAGAACTGGAGGAAACGGCGCGAAGAGAAGGCGGAGCCGTTCTCTATGAGCGTCTGAAACAGGTGGATCCGGAATCGGCAGAAGAGATCCACCCCAACAACGTCAAACGTGTGATCCGTGCGCTGGAATTTTATCAGGAGACCGGACAGCCGATCTCCCTTCACAATAAAGAGCAGAAGGAAAAACAGCCCCCCTATACGTACGCTTATTTCGTGCTGAATGATGACCGGGCAAGGCTGTATGAACGGATCGACCGGAGAGTGGATCGGATGGTGGAACAGGGGCTGGTGGAGGAAGTCCGCTGGCTGAAAGAACACGGATATGACCGAAGCCTGGTCTCCATGCAGGGACTTGGCTACAAAGAACTGTTTCCGTATCTGGACGGAACCTGCAGCCTGGAGGAAGCTGTGGAGATCATCAAACGGGATACCCGCCATTTTGCCAAGCGTCAGATCACATGGTTCAAACGGGAACCGGATGTAATCTGGCTGAACCAGCAGGAATTCGGATATGACAAAGAGAAGATCCTGAAACGGATGCTGGAACTATGGGAAGAGAGGAAAAAATCATGATAACAGAGAAAACGAAACTATATCAGGCACTTGGAATTTCCGAGCAGGTGCTTGCTTTTGGCACGGAGATTGAGAAGGAACTGAAGGAGCGGTTCGCGCAGATCGATGAGGTCGCGGAATATAATCAGCTGAAGGTCATCCATGCAATGCAGAAATGTAAGGTCAGCGAAGCCTGCCTGTACTCGACGACGGGATATGGGTACAATGACCTGGGACGTGATACTCTGGAGCAGGTGTACGCGGCATGTTTCGGCACGGAGGATGCGCTGGTGCGTCCCCAGATCGCCTGCGGTACCCACGCCCTTGCCACCGCGCTGTCCGGAAACCTGCGGCCGGGAGATGAACTGCTTTCTCCGGTGGGAAAACCGTATGACACCCTGGAGGAAGTGATCGGGATCCGCCCGTCCAACGGTTCTCTTGCCGAGTATGGCGTGACCTACCGGCAGGTGGATCTGAAAGAGGACGGTTCCTTTGACTACGAGGGAATCCGCGCCGCGATCAATGAGAAAACCCGCCTCGCGACCATCCAGCGTTCCAAGGGATATCAGACCCGGCCGACCCTGTCGGTCACCCGCATCGGTGAGCTGATCTCCTTTATCAAGAGCATTAAGCCGGATGTGATCTGTATGGTGGACAACTGCTACGGTGAGTTTGTGGAGATTCAGGAGCCGACCCAGGTGGGAGCCGACCTGATGGTGGGATCCCTGATCAAGAATCCCGGCGGCGGACTTGCTCCGGCTGGCGGATATATCGCGGGAAAGAAAGAGTATGTGGAGAATGCGGCTTACCGGCTGCTGTCTCCGGGCCTTGGCAAAGAGGTGGGAGCGACCCTTGGTGTCAACCAGTCCTTCTATCAGGGATTTTTCCTGGCTCCGACGGTGACGGCAGGCGCGCTCAAAGGCGCCGTCTTTGCGGCGAATGTATATGAACGCCTGGGTTATCCGGTGGTTCCCAACGGGACAGAAAGCCGTCATGATATCATTCAGGCAGTGACCCTAGGTTCCCCGGAGGCAGTGATCGCTTTCTGTCAGGGAATTCAGGCAGCCGCCCCTGTGGACAGTTTTGTTGCGCCTGAACCGTGGGCGATGCCGGGCTATGACAGCGATGTGATCATGGCGGCGGGAGCCTTTGTCCAGGGATCTTCCATCGAGCTGAGCGCGGACGGACCGATCAAACCTCCTTATGCCGTGTATTTCCAGGGAGGACTGACCTGGCAGCATGCGAAACTTGGAATTCTGATGAGCCTTCAGAAAATGGTGGATGCAGGCTGCGTGAAATTTTGAACAGACGCCGGCAGTAAGTAAGGCAACCGTTTTATTGGCTGAACGGTTCCTGCGGCGGACAGGAGGAACAGATATTGAATATAGTGATAGTCGGAGGCGGTGCGGCCGGGCTGACCGCAGCCATATTTGCAGCGGGACAGGGACATACGGTAACGGTGCTGGAACAGAATGAAAAGCCGGGGAAGAAATTGCTTGCCACCGGGAACGGCCGCTGCAACCTGACCAACCTGGATCAGAAAAATAAATATTACAGAAGCTCCCGGCCGGAGAAAGCAGCAAGGATCCTGGAACAGTTCCCGGTTTCTTCTGTGATCTCCTTTTTCACGGAGCTTGGAATCTATACAAAAAACAGAGACGGATGGATCTATCCGAACAGCGGGCAGGCTTCGGCGGTGCTCGCGGTGCTTCTGATGGAAGCGCAGCACCGAAAAGTAAAGATGAAGACGCGGGAGACCGTGACCGCCATTACCCGCGAAACCGATGGATCCTATCTTGTGCACACCCGCGGATGGAAATATCCGGCGGACCGGGTGATCGTCACAACAGGAAGTCCTGCGTCCGAAATCGCGGGTTCCAGCGCGGACGGCCTGCAGTTTGCCGATGAACTTGGAATCCGAAGTGTTCCGTTTGCGCCGGCGCTCTGTCCGCTGAAATGCAGCGGAGCGGAGTTTCAGAAATGGTCCGGTGTGCGTGTGGACGGCAGGGTGACATTGTTTCTGGACGGAGTCCCTGTGGTTTCGGAAAGCGGGGAACTTCAGCTGACCAGCTATGGAATCTCAGGAATTCCCGTGTTCCAGGTATCCCGCTACGCAGTGCGCGCGCTGGAAGAAGGAGCGCTGGTGGAGGCGGAACTGGATTTCTTCCCGGATATGGAGGAAGACGCATTCGCAGCTCTTTTGAACCATCGGATGATGAGCTGCACCTATAAAACCCAGGAAGAGCTTCTGATCGGGCTGCTGCCGGACAAGCTGATCCCGCTGGCTCTCCGGAACGGTCGAGAACTGGATGTGATCGCCCATGCGGTCAAGCATGTACGATTGAAAGTAAAAGACAGCGCAGGATTTGAACGGGCGCAGGTCAGCTCCGGAGGCGTGGATCTGGCGGAGGTATCGGATCAGCTGGAATCCCTGCGTTATCCGGGTCTTTATTTTGCCGGTGAGGTGTTGGATGTGGACGGCGCCTGCGGAGGCTATAACCTTCACTGGGCGTGGGTCACCGGAGCCATCGCCGGATTTTCTGCGGCAAAGGAGGAAGAGGAATGATCCGGATACTTCAGTTAAAGCTCCCGGTCCTCCATACGGAGGAGGAGCTGAAAGAGAAGATCCTGCATACGCTCCGGATCCGTCCGGAAGAACTGAAAAGCTGGAAGATCGTTCGGCGCTCCATCGATGCAAGGAAGAAAGACGCGTTGTGTTTCGTCTACCAGATTGACGTGGAAACGCCAAAAGAGAAAAGGATCCTCTCCAAAAGTAAACATAATGAAATTATGTCAACCAACACAAAGGGCTATCGTTTTCCGAAACCGGGAAGCGAGGAACTTGCACAGAGACCGGTGGTCATAGGCAGCGGTCCTGCGGGTCTGTTCTGTGCCTATTATCTGGCAAAGAGCGGCTACTGCCCGATCCTGCTGGAGCGGGGAGACGAGGCGCACGTCCGCCAGCAGAAAGTGGAACAGTTCTGGAACACCGGAATCCTGGACACAGAGTCCAATGTGCAGTTCGGCGAGGGCGGAGCCGGGACCTTTTCCGACGGAAAGCTGAATACCTCGGTGAAAGATCCTCATGGGCGCAATCAGGAAGTACTGCGGATTTTCTGTGAAGCGGGAGCTCCGCCGGAGATCCTGTATGACCAGAAGCCCCATCTCGGGACTGACCAGCTGATCACCATCGTTCAGAACATGCGTCATCAGATCGAAGCGTGGGGCGGCACCGTCCGGTTCCGCGCCTGTGTGACCGATTTTGATATCAAAGACGGAAGGCTTGTGGGTGTGACCGTCAGCGACAGCGAGTATCTGGAGACTTCCGTGGCGGTGCTTGCCGTGGGACACAGTGCCAGGGACACCTTTTTCCAGCTGGAAAGGACAGGGATCCTGATGGAGCCGAAGTCTTTTGCAGTGGGTGTAAGGATTGAACATCCGCAGAAAATGATCGATGAAAACCAGTATGGCAAAAATCCACCGGAAATCCTGGGCGCTGCGCCGTACAAGCTGACTCACCGGTGCGGAAACGGAAGAGGAATCTATTCTTTCTGCATGTGTCCGGGCGGATATGTGGTCAATGCCGCATCGGAGGAAGGGCAGACGGCGGTGAACGGAATGAGCTATTCGGACCGTGCGGGGCGCAACGCCAACAGTGCGATGATCGTCACCGTCGGTCCGGAAGACTTTGCTTCCTGCCATGTGGAGGGGACTTCCCCGGTGCTGGACGGCATCGCCTTTCAGAGAAACCTGGAGCGCGCGGCGTTCCGTGCCGGAAACGGAAAGATTCCGGTTCAGTTATTCGGTGATTTCTGTGAAGGACGGGAGTCGAAGGCGCTGGGGGATGTGGAGCCGGCGATCTGCGGGGGCTGGACCTTTGGCAATCTGCGGGAGATTTTCCCGGAACCTGTCAGCGCATCCCTGGCGGAAGGCATCCGGGCTTTTGAACGGAACATCGCCGGATTTTCCCGGCTGGATGCGGTTCTGTCCGGTGTGGAAAGCCGTACGTCCTCGCCGCTTCGAATCATCCGGAACGAAGGATTTGAGAGCAGCGTCCGAGGGCTTTACCCCTGCGGGGAAGGCGCGGGCTATGCCGGCGGCATCACTTCCGCGGCCATGGACGGGATCCGGATCGCGGAGGCAATTTCTAAAAAATATAAGAATTTTGGATAATTCCTATACAAGATTTCCAAGTTGTGATAAAATGATTTGTGATTCTGGATGGCTGGACGATCCCAGCGGTTCTCTTATGTCTCAGAAGAGTGGGTAACAAGAGATCAGGAGGAACCAGAATGGCAAAAGAATTACAGATCAAAGATATTCCCAGTGAGGAGCGTCCGTATGAGAAATGTCTGGCAAGGGGCGCAGCCGCTTTGTCGGATGCGGAGCTGCTGGCGGTGATCCTGCGCAGCGGAGCCGCCGGACAGTCCTGTGTGGAACTGGCGAGGGAGATTTTGCGTTTTTCCCCGTCCGCCAGCGGGCTTTTGGGGCTTCACCATCTTTCCGTCCAGGAACTGATGAAGATCCGCGGGATCGGAAAGGTGAAAGCCGTGCAGCTGAAATGCATCACGGAACTGTCCACACGGATCGCAACGATGCGCGCGAAGGAGTCGCTGTGCTTTACCGATCCGTCTTCCATCGCGGAATATTATATGGAGCGTCTGCGCCATGAGGAGCAGGAGCTCTTGATTTGTATGATGTTCGACACCAAGAATCACCTGCTGGGTGATGCCCAGATCAGCAGAGGAACCGTAAATTCTGCATTGATCTCACCCAGAGAACTGTTTTTGCAGGCGCTGGCATTTCATGCGGTCCACATCATACTGGTTCACAATCATCCGAGCGGAAACCCGGAGCCGAGCCAGGAAGATATCGTGGTGACACGGCGTGTGCGGGGAGCAGGGGAGCTTATAGGCATTTCTTTACTGGACCACATCGTTATCGGGGATCACTGCTATATCAGTATGTTCGAACAGGGTCTGATACCCGGCGTCATGCTTAATTGAAGGGATAAAGGCAAGAATGCAGATTCACAGTACTTATGGCATAGATTTGGGCACCAGTACCGTTAAAATCTATGATTTCAAAAAAGACACCATCACTAAAGAAAAGAATATGATCGCGATCCGCAACAAAGAGCAGCTTCTGGCGGTCGGCAATGATGCATACGAGATGCATGAACGGACTCCGTCAAATATTGAGATCATCACGCCGATGGCCAACGGGCGCATCGCCAATGTGCTGATGGTGGAGGCAGTGCTTCACACACTGCTCAGCCGGTGCGGTTCCAGGATCGGATACCGGCCGGAACTTTATTTTTCCGCTCCGCCTGGAATGACGGAGATCGAGAAACGTGCTTATTACACGATCGCCCACAGAGGGCGGCTGAAAAACTGCCGGATGTATCTGGTGGACAAACCCATTGCAGATGCGCTGGCGCTTGGAATACCGATCAACAAGACAAAAGGTTCCATGATCGTCAACATCGGAGCGCAGTGTACGGAGATTTCCGTTATCGCCGATGCGCGGGTGATCTTCAGCAAGCTGATACCAATCGGAGGGAGACAGTTCAACGAAGCCATCAGCTTTCTGAACAGCAGAAAGAATAATTTTCTGATCGGTTCCAAAACGGCCAAACGGCTGAAAATCGCCATGGCGGATCTGGAAAATGACAAAAAAGAAGCGCGCAAGGTGCGCGGCGTGGACGGCACCACGGGGCTTCCCATTGAGGGAGTGATCACGTCCTCCCTGGTCAATGAAGCAATTACCGGAAAACTGCTGCAGATCAGCGAGGAGATCAAGCTGGCGCTGGAGCGTACGCCGCCGCAGATCCACCGGCATATCCTTTCCGAAGGAATCTACATAACCGGGGGCAGCACCCGCCTGGCAAATCTGGATCGTTTTCTGACCAGACAGCTCGGATGTACGGTGCAGCTTTCCCAGTACTATGATCTGTGCACGATCTGCGGGTTGAAAGAACTCATCACCCACGATACGCTGCACAAATGGGCCTACACGGTAAAAAAACATAATCACAGATAGTAAAAGGATGCAACATGAACAAGAAAAAAAAGTTTCAGATGAAAAGTAAACATCTGCTGGTTCTGATGACTTTTCTGTGTATCAGTGCGATCCTCCTGACCTTTACACAGGTCGTTTCCGTTTCTCCGCTGCGGGAGGCGGCAAGCAGGGTGATCGTTCCGTTCCAGAACGGAATCAATCAGGTCGGCACCTGGATGAGCGGAAAGCTGGAAGGCTTTCAGGACGTGGAAGAGCTGGCAGCACAGAATAAAGAACTGGAGCAGCGGGTGGCGGAACTGACGGAGGAGAATACCCGCCTGGCGCAGAACCAGGAGGAACTGGCCCGTCTTCAGGAACTGTATCAGCTGGATCAGTCTTATTCCGAGTACGACAAAGTCGCGGCGCAGGTGATCTCCAAGGATCCGGGAAACTGGTACGATACCTTTGTGATCAACAAGGGTTCCGCAGACGGAATTGAAAAGGATATGAATGTGATTGCAGGCGGAGGTCTGGTCGGTCTGGTGGCCGAAGTGGAAACCAACTGTGCGACGGTGCGTTCCATTATCGACGATTCCAGTTCGGTCAGCGGGATGACTGCCTCCACTTCGGATACCTGTATTGTTTCCGGAGACCTGCGTCTGATGGATGAGGGCAAGCTTGCCTTCTCCCAGATGTCGACGGAAAACGCTGTGGCAGTAGGCGAGCAGATCCTAACTTCCAACATCAGCGACAAGTATCTGCGGGGCATCCTGATCGGATACGTCAGCGAAGTCACCGAGGATTCCAATCATCTGACCAACACCGGATATATCACTCCCGCAGTGGATTTCAAACATATCCAGGAGGTACTGGTCATCAAAGAATTGAAGCAGACGAAAGGAGAGTAACGTGCGCAGAAAAATTGTGCTGGCCGTTCTGATACTGGTTACCTTTCTTTTGCAGACAACCGTATTTCAGTTTCTTTCCATTGCCTCCGTTGCACCCAATCTGCTCCTGATCCTGACCGCGTCTTTCGGACTGATGCGCGGCAAGAAGGAAGGGCTGTGGGTCGGATTTTTCTGCGGACTGGCGATTGACCTGTTTTACGGAAATCTGTTTGGCTTTTATGCACTGTTGTATATGTATATGGGATATATGAGCGGCTTTTTCTACAAAGTATTTTACGATGAAGATATCCGTGTTCCCATGGTACTGATTGCCGTCAGCGATCTGGTTTACAGTCTTCTGGTCTATGTCCTGCAGTTCCTGCTGCGGGTGCGTCTGGATTTCCTGGCATACCTGGAGCATATCATCCTGCCGGAAATGATCTATACGATGATCCTGTCGCTGGTTGTTTACCGGCTGCTGTACTGGATCAACCGGAAACTGACGGAATATGAAATGGAAGGACAGCAATCACCTTGGTTAAGAAGATAAAGAAATTTTTTAAAAAGGCAGGCAGCAATCGTACTGCGATCCTGAGCCTGTGCTTTTTGGGATTTGCCGCCGCGCTGGTGGCACGCCTGTTCTCGCTGCAGATTGTTCACGGCGAGGATTATGCAGACAACTTTGAGGTGCAGATCACAAGAACCCGTACGCTGGAAAGCACCCGGGGAAATTTCTATGACAGAAACGGTAAGGCAATTACCAAAAATGAACTGACCTCTTCCGTTGTACTGGAGGACAATGGTACTTATGGCTCTACCAAAGAGCGTGTGCTCTCTCTGAACAGTGAGATCTACCGACTGGCGAAGCTGATCGAGGCAAACGGAGATACCCTGGATCAGCATGATTTTCAGATTGTGGTGGATGAGAATGGAAATTACGCGTTTACCGGAAGCGAGGGTACCAACCGTAACCGCTTCCGTGCCGATATGTACGGAAAAAGAACGGTGGACGAACTGAATGCGGAACAGAAAGCGTCAAGCGCGGATACACTGATCGCATATCTGTCCGGACCAGAGCGATTCGGACTGGATGCCTATTCGGAGAATGAGGATTATGCCTATACGGCTGAGGATTTTGAGGAGTACGGGCTTCCCTACACCGTCGATGAAAGCGGCAAAGCTGTTCTGAACCTCACAAAACAGGAACGGCTGCAGATCATCATTGTTCGTTATCAGCTCTCTTTGACTTCCTATCAGAAATACCTTCCGGTGACTGTGGCGTCGGATGTCAGCAATGAGACGGTGGCTGCGGTTTCGGAAAATCAGGATGCTTTTCAGGGAGTATCGATCCAGCAGGATTCTATTCGTGTTTACAATGACGGAATTTATTTCTCGTCTCTGATCGGCTATACCGGCAGCGCGTCCGCGACGGAACTGGACGATCTGAACGCACAGTATGCAGAACAGCATCCGGAGGAAAAGGAAGACCGCTACAGCACCAATGCGGTGGTCGGAAAGACCGGACTGGAGCAGTATATGGAACTGACCCTGCAGGGAACCGACGGACAGGAAGAGGTTGTGGTCAACAACGTGGGAAAAGTCCTGGATATTCTGGAGGACTCCACGGTAGAACCGCAGCAGGGCAACGACGTGACGCTTTCCATCGATTACGATCTTCAGATCACCACCTACAAGATCCTGGAACAGAAGATTGCTGGAATCGTGCTTACCAACCTGGTCAATGCCAAGACGGTGGAAATTCCGGAAGATGGCGGAAGCGATGATATCCGGATTCCGATTTATGATGTATACAATGCTCTGATCGAGAACAATACCATTGATATCGGTCACTTCGATGAGGCGGATGCCGGTGCGACGGAGCAGAAAGCTTATTCCCGCTTCCAGCAGAAACAGCAGGAAGTGCTTGCGGATCTGACGGAAGAGATGAACGGAAGTTCCCCGGAGGCGTACAATGATCTGGACAAAGAAATGCAGGAATACCAGAGTTTTATCGTCAATGACCTTCTTGGAGATACTATGGGAATCCTTTCGAGTACCGCGATCAATAGCGATGATGAGACGTATCAGGCATGGAACAGAGGAACCATCAGCATGAGGGAATATCTGTTGTATGCGGCCAGCCAGAACTGGATCGATGTCTCTCAGCTGACCACGGATGACGCGTATCTGGATTCCGCGGAGGTTTATCAGAGACTGACGGAGCTGGTGATGGAACGTCTGGCGTCAAGCACGGATTTTTCAAAGAAACTGTATCACTATATGCTCCTGGAGGACCGACTGTCCGGCACCGATATCTGCAACATCATGTATGAGCAGAATCTGCTGACGAAGGAAGACGAGGATTACACGAATTTTGTAAGCGGAAGACTCAGCGCCTACGATCTGATACGCAATAAGATCAACAAACTGGAGATCACACCGGCGCAGCTTGCGCTGGATCCCTGTTCCGGTTCCGCGGTGATCACGGATCCAAACAGCGGAGCGATCCTGGCGTGCGTATCCTATCCGGGATATGACAATAACCGGATCGCCAATCAGACCGATACGGAATACTGGGCAAGAATCAATATGGATGCCTCCGGTCCCCTGTACAACAAAGCGACGCAGCAGCGTACCGCGCCGGGTTCCACCTTCAAGCCGCTGATCGCGGTGGCGGGCCTGATGGAAGGCGTGGTCGATGACAATACGATCATTAATTGTGACGGATTGTTCGGAGAGGATCTCTTTGATGAGAATGACCAGATCCACTGCCATAATCTGAGCGGACATGGAGACCTGGATATCCGGGGTGCGATCCAGAATTCCTGCAACGTATATTTTTGTACGATTGCCTATGAGCTGGGACTGGACGAGAACGGTACCTTCAGTACGGTGCGTTCCCAGGAAATGCTGGATAAATATGCTTCCATGTTCAAGATGAATGAAAAGAGCGGTATTGAGATTTCTGAGGCGGAACCGGGAGTGTCCGATACACTTCCGATCCCTTCGGCGATCGGTCAGGGTACCCACAACTATACGACGACTCAGCTGGCAAGATACGTGACCACACTGGCAAATGAAGGAACAATCTACAATCTTTCTCTTCTGCAGAAAGTCACGGATCCGGACGGCAATGAGGTGGACATGGGCGAAGGTTTCGGACCGGAGGTGATCGGCACGATGGATGATGTGCCGCAGTCCGTCTGGGACGATGTCCATGTGGGTATGAGGAATGTGGTCCGGGTCACCAACGCCAATTTCTTTGCAGATTCTCCGGTGGAGCTGTATGGAAAAACCGGAACGGCACAGGAGGACAGGACCAGGGCAAACCATGGTCTGTTTATCGGATTTGCCCATTATGAAACAAATTCGGATATTGCGATGGCCGTTCGTATTCCTAACGGATATTCTTCCACGAACGCAGTGTCGGCGGCTAAGGATATTATAGATTATTACTATGGACTGAGACAGGTCGATGAAATTCTGACCGGGTCCGCAGATACACAAGGCGTTACAACTGTAGCGGGTGCAGACTGACCCGACGACAGCCCAGTCGCCGTGCTCCCTGGCCGGAGTGCGGCGGCTGAAAAACAGTAATGCTCAGACGAATACCAAAGAGAAAAAGCCGCCGGACGTAATATGGACAGCGGCGGACAAAGCAGAGAATGCCGTACAGGCAGAGCAAGGAGGGTTCGTATGAGTGAGGTAATTGTGGTAACATCGGGAAAAGGCGGCGTCGGAAAGACGACGACAGCGGCGAACATCGGTATCGGGCTGGCACAGCTTGGAAAAAAAGTTGTGATGGTGGATACAGATATCGGGCTGCGAAATCTGGATGTGGTTCTGGGTCTGGAGAACCGTATCGTCTACAATCTGGTGGATGTCATCGAGAGCAACTGCAGGATGAAGCAGGCGCTGATCAAGGACAAGCGGTTTGACGACCAGCTGTATCTTCTGCCGTCGGCACAGACCCGGGACAAGACATCCGTAACACCGGAGCAGATGAAAAAGCTGTGTGAAGAACTGAGGGATCTGTTTGATTATGTGATCCTGGACTGTCCGGCAGGAATCGAACAGGGATTTGCCAACGCCATTGCGGGGGCAGACCGGGCAGTTGTGGTGACGACGCCGGAGGTGTCGGCGATCCGGGACGCGGACAGGATCATCGGGCTTTTGGAAGCCAACGAACTGCGGGATATTTCGCTGATCATTAACCGGATCCGGCCGGAGATGGTGCGGAGAGGCGAGATGATGTCTGTGGATGATGTGGTGGACATTCTGGCAGTGCCGCTGCTTGGGATCATACCGGATGACGAGCATGTGGTGATCGCGACCAATCAGGGGGAGGCAATCACCGGCAGTTCCACCCCGTCCGGTGAAGCTTTCAGCAATATCAGCCGGCGGCTGACCGGAGAAGAAATCCCATTTCCGGATCTCACGGCAAGAAAAGGATTCTTTCATCGTTTATTTCGCAGATAGGAGGGAACGGTATGCGTTTATTTCATTCAGGCAGAAGACAAAGCTCGGGCGGAATTGCAAAGGAACGGCTGTCGACGCTTCTGGCGGCAGAACGGCTGAACTGTTCTCCGAGAGCCATGCAGATGCTGAAAAATGATCTGACCCACGCAGCTGAGAAATATCTGACGATAGAAACCAGTGAAATATCTGTAACGATCACGCAGTCTCCGGCAGTGCTGACTGCGAGAATACCACTAAAGAAAAACGAGGAATCTCATGTTAAAACGTTATAAACTGAAGAATTATAATTTCTTACTTGTTATCCTGCTGATCACGATCAGCACCATCGGCGTTCTTCTGATCGGGAGTGCTGCCAGAGAATATCAGAGCAGGCAGCTGATCGGAGTGATCACGGGCCTGATCTTGATGGTGGTCATCTCTCTGATCGACTACAGCTGGATCCTGAATTTTTCATGGATCCTTTATGGGCTTAATCTGGTGCTGCTGGTCATTCTGAAGACCGGTTTTGGGGAGGAAAACCTGGGCGCAACCCGCTGGCTGAACATCGGCGGATTTCAGTTTCAGCCGACTGAGATTGCCAAGATCATCCTGATCGTCTTTTTTGCAATGTTTCTGATGAAGCATGAGGATGACCTGAACACGGCGAAAACAATTTTTAAAGCGATCGGCCTGCTTCTTCTGCCTCTAGTATTGGTCCTGACACAGCCGGACCTGAAAAATACGATTACGATCTCGGTTGTATTCTGTGCGATGATGTACCTCGCTGGATTGAGCTATAAGGTAATCGGAGGTGTTCTGGCGGTGGTTGTTCCAATGCTCCTGATCGTGTTTTTTATCATCACCCAGACGGATTTCCAGCTTCCGGAACCGCTGGACGATGCGATCGGATATCAGCTGGACCGTATCCGTACCTGGAACGACCCGGAGGCGGAGGAGAACAGCAGCGGAGCCATTCAGCAGAATAACTCTATTACGGCCATCGGCTCCGGGCAGCTGACGGGAAAAGGATTGAACAACAACAGTGTATCTTCCGCTAATAAGGGTAATTTCGTGGCGGAGATCCACAATGACTTTATCTTTGCGGTTGCCGGGGAAGAACTGGGATTCATCGGCTGCTGCGCGATCATTCTGATCCTGTCGCTGATCGTCGTCCAATGCATACGGATCGGCAGGCGGGCAAAGGATATGGCGGGGATGCTGATCGCCTGCGGGGTGGGAACCCTGGTGGCGTTTCAGAGCTTTCTGAATATCAGCGTTGCCACAGGTCTTCTGCCGAATACAGGTACGACACTTCCGTTTGTGAGCTATGGTCTTACTTCTCTTTGGACCTTCTTTATGGGAATGGGACTTGTGCTGAATGTAGGACTTCAGAACCGGAATTTCCTGACGCGCAACGAAGAACTGCTGAAGAAAAAAGATGTCTATGAACACCGGATGCATCGTATGTGAGGAAGAAAACACGCTCCGGGAAGGGAGCGTTTCCGGAAAAACACAGAACAGAGGAGCGATGGAACAGCGTGAAATCAAACGATAGAATAGCAAAAGCAAACAAGATCCTGAATCTTCTGATCGCTGTGACTGCCGCGCTGGTGGTCATTCTGGCGGTCATTCTCGGGATCAGAAATTTTATTGACAGCCGGACCATGGATCTTTCCTACCGTTATCAGACCGATAAGTACCTGTCCGGCAATCCGCTGAAAGAGGCGTCTTCCGCTCTTGCGCCAGCGTTTGCGGACGAACTGTGTGTGGGCCAGGCGAATGTCCCGCTGGGAGATATCGCCTTTGCGGAAAGGGAGAAGGCGGGACTGTTCCAGCTGGACAGCGGGGAGATCCTCTACGCCCAGGGAATCTATGACAAGATCTATCCTGCCAGCATCACAAAGATCATGACAGCCCTTCTGGCGATCGAATACGGAAATATGGAGGATGTGGTCACCATACAGGCGGAGGATGTGAACCTGGAAGAGGGCTCCGTGCTGAGCGGAATGCAGGCGGGAGATCAGGTGACGATGGACCAGCTGTTTTATACGCTGGTGGTATATTCCGCCAATGACGCAGGTATGGCGATCGCAAGGCATATCGGAGGTACCGTGGAAGAGTTTGTGAATATGATGAACCAGGAGGCTCAGAATCTGGGAATGACCGGAACGCATTTTGTCAATCCTCACGGTCTTCATGACGACAACCATTACACCACGGTATACGATATTTATCTGATGCTCAACCGTGCGTTTTCCGAGCAGAAATACACCGAAGCCATGAGCATGGAATCCTATACACTGACAGTGACTTCCGCGGACGGCACACAGAGAACCAGATACCTGACAGCGACAGACCAGTATCTGACCGGAGTACAGACGGCGCCGGAGAATGTGACGGTACTTGGAGGAAAGACAGGAACCACCAGCAAGGCGGGAAGCTGTCTGGCGCTGGTCAGTCAGAATGCCTATGGAGAACCGTTTATTTCCATCGTCGTCAATGCAGCGAACAAGACGGACTTGTATAACGATATGAATACGCTGTTGTCGCAGATCAACTGAGTTTTCTGGCGCTTTTCCGGCAGTTTGAACGGGCTGGCCGATGAATCGTAAATATTATTTCGTAAATATTTTGAAATTTTCATTTTTGCCATTGAAATTTTTGTTCAAATATTCTATAATTAGAACATGAACTTTAGAGTTTTTAGTGAAAATATCTTATTCTAATCTAAGGAGGAAACGGCTATGGTTCAACTGATTGTAGGAAAAAAAGGAAAAGGAAAGACAAAACAGCTTTTAGACAAAGTAAACGCAGAGATCAAGACGGCGAACGGAAGTATCGTTTACATTGACAAAAGTTCCAAACACATGTATGAGCTGAATAACAAGATCCGTTTGATCGACGCATCAACGTATCCGTTAAGAAACAGCGATGAATTTATCGGATTCATCTGCGGAATCATTTCGCAGGATCATGATATTGAACAGATGTATCTGGACAGTTTCCTGAAGGTTTCCAAACTGGAGGGAGAAAATATCACAGACTGTATCGCACAGCTGGAGAATATCTGTAAACTTTACAACATTACTTTTGTCCTCAGCGTTTCCTTGGATAAAGAAGAGTTACCGGAGAGTGTACAGGATAAGATTATTATTGCCTTATAAGTAAGAATGTACTATAATAACTACATAGTGACATGTGAAGGACGGCGCTTTGCAGCACCGTCCTTCTTTTATGAAAAAGCCTGCGGGAGGAATCGGATCCCGGTCAGGACGGTTGAACGACAGCAATGGAAGGAGAAGATCCGTGGCAGCGAAAAAACACAAGCAAGCGAAAAAGCGCCGGGAAGGCGCGCGTCCACATAAGATTCATCTGAACATTGGCACTGTAATTTATCTGGCAGTATTCATTTATCTGATCATCAGTCTTATTTTATATTTCACGGAAACTCACGTCACTTCTTACCAGGTTATTTCCGGGCCATTGTCCAGCAATGAAAACTATACTGCTCTGGCGCTGAGGGAGGAAACCGTCGTTTATGCAGATACCGACGGTTATATTCATTATTACGTGGGAGACGTCTCAAAAGTCGGAAAGAACAGCCCGGTGTGCAGCATTGGCAGTTCGGAAGATGCAGGCATGGAAGGTGAGACAACGGCGGAGCAGAAAAAAGAGATCCGGGCAATCCTGGCGGATTATGCGGTTTCCTATGATGCCGATCGTTTTTCGGAGATGGCCAGCACCCGCTACGCGCTGGAGAATGAACTTCTGGGAGATGCCTCTTCTGTGCAGGCTGCTGCAGGCGCGATGCTCTCGGCAGAAGACGGGATGGTTGTATATACCACAGACGGATATGAAGGATACGCGGCGGAGGATGTGTCAGAAGACTGGTTCGATCTGAAAGCATACAAAGGACAAAGCCATGTTTCTTCCGATCAGGTAAAGGCAGGCGATCCGGTCTACAAATTGGTGACCAGCGAGGAGTGGCAGTTGGTGGTTCCTGTTTCGGACCGTCAGTTTGCGAAGCTGTCAACGATGACATCCATCAAGGTGAAATTCCTGCAGGACGGACAGACACAGAACGGAACCATCGAGACGCGGCAGATCCAGGGAAAGAACTACGCATTTATCACTCTGCAGAACGGAATGGCGCGCTACGCGGATGAACGGTTCCTGAATGTGGAACTTGTGACCAATATTGAGAGCGGACTGAAAATACCGAATACGGCGATCACCAAAAAAGAATTTTATAAGATACCGGCCGCTTACCGGACGTCAGGGGGAGACAGCAATTCTTACGGAGTCCTCCGGGAGGTGCTGAAAGACGATGGGACCATGACGACGGAGTTTGTCGACGCAACTCTTTATACGGATCCTCAGGAGGATCTTGTGGATGGCGAGACTCCGGCCTACTATTATATTGATAAAGCTGAGCTGGAAGCGGGAGATGTTCTCATCGCTTCGGATTCCCAGACGAAATACACGGTTCAGGAGACAGAAAACCTGAAAGGGGTCTATCGGTTAAATCTGGGCTATGCAGTCTTCTGCCCAATCCGTGTGGAGGACCAGAATGAGGAATTTACGATCATTGCATCGGGGACGTCCCGCGGCATTGACATGTATGACTATATTGCGGCCGATGCATCGACGGTTCAGGAAAATCAGATTATGGAATGACCGGACAGGAATCATAAAAGGGAAAAACAGCAATTTCAGGAGGAATATATGTTACAGAGTCAGTATGAAGAGGTACAGAAAAGAATCGATGCAGCCTGTGCAAGATGCGGCAGGGACCGCAGTGAGGTGACACTGATTGCAGTCAGTAAGACAAAACCGGTAGAGATGTTGGAGGAGATTTATGCGCTGGGAGAACGAAATTTCGGTGAAAATAAGGTTCAGGAACTGACTGGAAAATATGAGGTGATGCCCAAAGACGTCCATTGGCATATGATCGGCCATCTGCAGAGAAACAAAGTAAAATATATCATTGATAAGGCGGAACTGATCCATTCTGTGGATTCTCTGAGACTTGCAAGAACGATCAGTGAGGAGGCGCAGAAGCATCAGTGCACGGTGCATATCCTGCTGGAGGTCAATGTCGCAGGGGAAGAGAGCAAATTCGGGATGACGGTGGAGGAAGCGCCGAAGCTGGCGGAGGAGATCGCCCAATTTCCGAATATTCAGATCGATGGGCTGATGACGATCGCACCGTTTGTAGAAAATCCGGAAGAAAACCGTCCGGTTTTTCGGAAATTGAGAAAATTAAGTGTTGACATAAGAGAAAAAAACATTAATAATGTAACTATGGCCGTTTTGAGCATGGGTATGACCAATGATTACGAGGTCGCGATCGAGGAGGGAGCCACGATGGTTCGAGTGGGCACCGCTATTTTTGGCGAGCGTAATTATGCGAAAGGGCAATAACAAATTTAGGAGAGTATAGAAAATGAATGTTTTGGATAAGTTTCTTGACGCGATAAAAATGAATGATGATTACGATGATGACGATGATTTCTTTGACGAAGAAGATGAAATAGAAGAAGAGAAACCAAAGAAAAGATTTTTCGGCCGCAGACTGGAGGAAGAGGACGAAGAGGAAGCGGAACCGGCACGCAGCAGGACAAGAACTGCAGCAGGCAATACGTCCGCAGCATCCGCGGCGACCAGAATGCCGAACCGGACACGCCAGCAGGCTCCGCAGCAGGAGGCTTCCCCGAAGGTGACCCCGATGAGAAGAAAACAGCCGCTGAACATGGAAGTCTGTGTGATCAAACCGGCATCCATGGAGGACACAAGAGAGATCGCGGATACTCTTCTTGCAGGCTGCACGGTGATCCTGAATCTGGAAGGGATCGATGTGGAGGTTGCCCAGCGTATCATTGATTTCTGCTGTGGTTCTTCCTACTGCCTGAATGGCGGACTGCAGAAAGTATCCGGATATATCTTTATCCTGACGCCAGCCAGCGTGGAGATTTCCGGCGATATCCAGGATCTGCTCAGCGGAGCGTTTGATATTCCAAGCATCCGTACAGATTTTTAAGGAGGAACCCTGGCGTGAAGTCATTATTGGTGAAGCAGGAGAACCAGGGAGAAGCGTTTTCCTATGAGATTCTGTGGAAGGAAGACTTTTCCGGTCTGGGAGCAGAAGTAAAAAAGCTGCAGCTTCCGGCAAAAAAAGCCTGCATCGTTACAGACAGTACCGTTGCGGAACTGTATCTGGAGCAGGTGAAACAGGAACTGGAACCTTTGTTTGAGAAGGTGGCCGTTTTCATCTTTCCTGCAGGAGAGGAACATAAGAATCTTCAGACCGTTCAAACACTGTATACCTATCTGATCGAAGAAAAACTGGAGCGGAAGGACCTGCTGTTTGCCCTCGGAGGCGGAGTAACCGGTGATCTGACCGGATACGCAGCTGCTACCTATCTTCGCGGAATCGATTTTATTCAGATTCCGACCACTTTGCTGGCACAGGTGGATTCCAGCATCGGCGGCAAGACAGGGGTGGATTTCGATCAGTATAAAAACATGGTCGGAGCATTCCATCATCCGAGACTTGTGTACATGAATACTTCCGCCCTGAAGACACTGTCCGAGGAGCAGTTTGCCTGCGGAATGGGCGAAGTGCTGAAAACGGGACTGATCCGGGACGAGAAATTTTATATCTGGACCATCAACCACATGGAACCTATCATGGAGCGGGTTCCTGCTGTGCTGACAAAGATGATCCAGAAATGCTGTGATATCAAAAGAATTGTTGTGGAGAATGATCCGAAGGAACAGGGCGAGCGCGCTGTGCTGAACCTGGGCCATACGGTGGGACATGCCATCGAAAAGCTGAAAGATTTTCAGCTGGCGCACGGACAGTGTGTGGCGCTGGGAACCGTGGCTGCCGCATACATTTCCTTTCAGCGCGGATATCTTTCCACAGAGGAATTTTATGAGATCCGCGATATGAACGTGGGCTTTGACCTGCCGATCACGTTTACCGGTCTGAAGCCGGAAGATATCCTTGCGGCGACAAAATCGGACAAGAAGATGGAAAACGGCACGGTGAAGTTTATTCTGCTGAAATCTCTTGGCCATGCGGTGGTGGATCATACGGTGACGGATGAGGAACTGCTGGAGGCGATCAATTTCATTAACGGAGACCGGATCGATGAAGAATAGACAGAAATCTTTGGTGTTTTCTCTGGCCGGCATTGCTTTGACGGCGATTCTTCTGTGGCTGGATCGATGGACCAAGCAGCTTGCGGTAGAACATCTGAAGGGGCAGGCGGACATTGAGCTGATCCCAGGTGTTCTGAAACTCCATTATCTGGAAAATCACGGAGCTGCTTTTGGGATTTTACAGAATCAACAGTGGTTTTTTGTGCTCATGACGCTCGTGGTCTTAGCAGTTCTTCTGTATGTGGTGATCCGCATGCCGAAAACCGTTCATTATCTGCCGGCGTTTTTGCTGGCATTTGTACTGATCGCCGGCGCGCTTGGGAATTTTTATGACCGTCTGGTGCAGCAGTATGTGGTAGATTTTATTTATTTCTGTCTGATCGACTTTCCGATTTTTAATCTGGCAGATATTTATGTGACCTGCTCTTTGATCATCTTTTTGTTTTTCTTCTTTTTCTTTTACAAAGAGGAGGATTTCCAGTTTCTTGGCAGAAAAGAGAAATGATAAATTGGATTCCTGCTGTTCGGCACTGAATGAAGTACCTGACGGCAGGATTTTTCTGTTACGGACGGCATGCATGGATTTTTGTACGCTGTAAAATGCTGTGTATGGAAACATGTGTTCCATGTACAGCTTTGATCAGCAACGAACGATTTTATGAAAAGGAGACAGAATGGAAGAATTGCTTGTTTTTGGAGTTTCGGAGGAAGAACAGGATCTCAGGATCGACCGGTATCTTTCGGAAAAGATGGAAAACTGTTCCCGCTCTTTTGTTCAGAAACTTTTAAAAGATGGAAAAGTCAGTATTTCCGGAAAATCAGTCAAGCCCAGTTATAAAGTGCAGGCAGGGGATGTGATCGAAGCGAAGGTTCCGGAACCGGAGGAATTGGAAATCCTGCCGGAGGACATTCCTTTGGATATCCTGTATGAGGATGCGGATATTCTCATTGTCAATAAGCCGAAAGGAATGGTTGTACACCCGTCTGCCGGCCACTACACTCATACGCTGGTCAACGCAGTGATGTTTCATTGCAAAGACCAGCTTTCCGGAATCAACGGCGTGCTGCGGCCGGGCATCGTTCATCGGATTGATATGGACACAACGGGCGCTCTCGTTGTCTGTAAAAACGATGCCAGCCATCAGAAATTGGCGGAACAGCTGGCAGTGCACGCGATCACCCGGAAATACCGCGCTTTGGTACACGGGAATCTGAAGGAGGACACGGGGACGGTGACCGGAGCCATCGGTCGCCATCCCACAGACCGGAAGAAGATGGCAATCAATGAGCGCAACGGAAAACCTGCGGTGACCCATTACCGGGTGCTGGAGCGTTTCGGAAATTATACCTATATCGAATGTGAGCTGGAAACGGGGCGTACCCACCAGATCCGTGTCCATATGGCGTCCGTTGGCCATCCGCTGGTGGGTGACGCGGTATATGGGCCGAAAAAGTGTCCGTTCCCGAAACTTCAGGGTCAGACCCTTCACGCGATGGTGCTGGGATTTACGCATCCGGGTACGGGAGAGTATCTTGAGGTAACTGCTCCGCTGCCGGAATATTTTGAAAAACTTTTATCTGAATTGTCGCATAATTCGTAAATTTCCTCTGTACTTTTCGGCAAAATTGTAGTATACTTATTGATATCAAAAGAAGTAACTGTCAGATTTATGAACAGTTGCAAAAAAGCTGCCGCCTGTGCTGCGTTCGTTTCAGGGTTGAGGGCAGCAGGAAAGTGTAGAAGGGAGCGGTATATATGAAGACAATTATTACGATAGGCCGTGAATACGGAAGTGCCGGGCATTCCATTGGAAAGATTCTCGCAGATGAACTGGGCATCCCATATTACGACAAGGAGCTTTTGGAGCGTGCGGCAAAAGACAGCGGACTTTGCAAGGAACTGTTTGAAAATCATGATGAGAAACCGACCAACAGCTTTCTCTATTCTCTGGTGATGGATACATATTCCTTTGGCTATGGTTCCACGATGGTAGATATGCCTCTGAATCAGAAAGTGTTCCTCGCGCAGTTTGACAGCATTAAAAAGCTTGCGCAGGATGGTCCGTGTGTTATCGTAGGACGCTGTGCAGATTATGCGCTGGAGGAATATCCGAATGTGCTCAGTGTATTTATTCGTGCCGACATGAAAGACCGTATCCGCCGTATCGCCAAACTGTATGATCTTACAGATGCAAAAGCAAAAGATAAGATCATCAAGATCGACAAGCAGCGTGCAAGCTATTACAATTATTATACCAGCAAGAAGTGGGGCGATGTTGCCAGCTACGATCTCTGCCTGAACAGCAGTGTATTCGGCATCAATGGAACGGTTGAGATGCTGAAGCGCGCGATCGAAGAAAGAGAAGCGGAGATCCGCCCGATCTTCAACGTGGAAAGAAAGAACAAGTAATACAGAAAAGGCAAGACAACAGAATAAGCAGAAATCGTCTGCCGCAGGAAGTGCAGGCAGTTAACGGGATCAGCTCCGGAAGACAGAAACGTTTTCCGGAGCTGATTCTTTATAAAATCATTGCTGATTGCGCTGTTATGTAATTTGTGCTAAACTGATAAACTGAAAATGAATTTGATGAAAATACTGTTGTGAAAGATCATAAAATACGAGAAGGAGTTTGCCATATGCCAGTTTTTGATTTTAAAAATTCACCGGAAGGTTCCCGTGAGCCAGAATGCACCTATCAGGTGTTTTATACCAATGAATCACAGGCGTCTGTGGAGCATCCGCTGCTAGTGCTGGATAACCGCGAGGGAAAACTGAAGCACCATTCCAGCGGCGTCTTTACAAACCCGATCCGACGGACCGCTTTTGAATTGAAAGATGGAGATGCTGCGGTTTATGCGGATATTCTGAAAATCGATGCCCGGTTTGTGAGCCTTTTGAAATGGCTGGGAGAGAATCATATCAATGTGCAGCTCTCCGGCGCGGCAGTTGGGGATGAGTATGCCGTCTATAAGATCCGGGAGATCGCTTTCGGAGGCGGGGGAAAGTTCTCCGCAGAGGATGGATTTCTGCAGTTTATGATCGAACGCCTTCTTGCCAGTGATGCGCCGTCTCAGGAACTCCCTGACGAGGACGAGGAGGAAACCGGGGACAGCATGAAGCTGACCAGCATTCAGAGCATCACGGATTTTGTGACCTGTGCCGGAAGGACACTGCCGGACAACATCCGTCTCTGGGCAAGAAGAAACCTTGCCGTTGCCCGCTCCCACGAAGTGTCTGGAGAGGAGCGGCGGCATGCTCAGCGCGCACTTTCCATTATGATGAACATTCAGTGGAAGGGCAATTATTTTCCGGCGATCGATCCGGAGGAAGCGCGGCGGATCCTGGATGAAGAACTTTACGGCATGGAACAGGTCAAACAGAGGATCATCGAGACGATTATCCAGATCAACCGTACCCACACGCTGCCTGCCTATGGTCTTTTGCTGATCGGACCGGCAGGAACGGGAAAATCCCAGATTGCCTATGCGGTGGCGCGGATTCTGAAACTGCCGTGGACGACCCTCGATATGAGCTCAATCAATGATCCGGAGCAGCTGACCGGAAGTTCCAGGATCTATGCCAACGCAAAACCGGGAATCATCATGGACGCTTTTTCCATGGCAGGCGAATCCAATCTGGTATTTATCATTAACGAGCTGGACAAGGCGGCTTCCGGAAACGGAAAAGGAAATCCTGCGGATGTTCTTCTGACATTGCTGGATAATCTGGGATTTACAGACAACTATATGGAATGTATGATACCTACTGCGGGCGTGTATCCCATTGCAACCGCCAACGACAGGGATCAGATCAGCGCGCCGCTGATGTCCCGGTTTGCGGTGATCGAGATTCCGGATTATACGCCGGAGGAAAAGAAAGTGATTTTCTCCAGATATGCGCTTCCGAAAGTTCTGAAACGAATCGGCATGCAGGAGAAAGAATGTGTTCTGACGCCGGATGGACTGGATGCGGTCATCTCTCTGCACAGCAATACCAGCGGAATCCGCGATCTGGAGCAGGCGGCTGAGCATATCGCGGCGAATGCCCTGTACCAGATTGAAGTGAACCATGTGGAGAGCGTATCCTTCGATGCGGAGATGGTACGGGCACTTCTGGCATGATCAGGCAGGATATTGAGACGCTTCTGAAGAAGATTGTCGGGCTTTGCCGGGAGGTATTCGGTGAGGATCTGACCGGTGTGTACCTTCACGGTTCGCTGGCAATGGGATGTTTTCAGCCGGAAAAAAGCGATATCGATTTTCTGGTGGTTCTTCCAAAGCCGGCAAAGCGGGAGCAGAAAGAAAAATTTTTGAGGGAACTGATTTCTTTCAATGACGCCGCTCCGGAGAAGGGATTGGAAATGAGCGTTGTTTTGGAACAGAACTGCAGATCCTTTGTTTATCCGACGCCTTTTGAAGTGCATTTTTCTGTGGCCCATCTGGATTGGTATCGGAGCGACCCGGAGGATTATATCACAAAGATGCAGGGTACGGACAAGGATCTCGCCGCCCACTTTATGGTGACCCGGGAACGGGGAAGGGTCCTCTGGGGAGCACCGATCCGGGAGGTATTCGCACCGGTTCCGGAATGGGCTTATGAGGACAGCATTCTTTCGGATATCGCTGACGCGGAGGAAACGGTTGCCAAAGATCCGGTCTATATCCTGCTGAATCTCTGCCGGGTTCTGGGATGGTTTCAGGAACGGAAGGTCATGTCAAAAGAGGAAGGCGGCATATGGGGGATTTCTCATTTGCCCCGGGAATACCGCGGGATGCTGGAAACAGCGCTGGAGAGTTACCGGACAGGGAACGTATATCCTGGAAACGGGGAACAGGAACGGAAGTTTTGTGCATTTATGGCAGGAAGGCTGAAGAAATGCTCATAAGAATATATGGTGGGAGTAAAATGACAGCAAAGATAGATGGAACAAAATACCTGGAACAGGTGAAAGAAAAACTGAAAAACCGTATGGACGAACTGAACCGGCAGATTGCCGAGGGGCAGAAAGACATCGAGAGCATGCATGAGTATTACTGGGAAAACTACACGGAAATGGACCAGTACGGCTATGAAGATTTCGACAATCAGCAGGCACTGCTCCATCAGGTCAATGCCAATCAGGAGAATCTCCGTATGAAACACCGTCTGGAGAGAATGCTGGATGCGCCGTTTTTCGGCCGGGTGGATTTCCTCTATGACGGAGAGGAGGACGCGGAGACTTTTTATATCGGCATCGGGAATTTTGCGGAAAAAGCGGGTATGGTTCCGATGATCTATGACTGGCGCGCGCCGGTCAGCGGACTGTTTTACGATTATGACAAAGGACCTGCTTCTTATCAGGCGCCGGCAGGGCAGATGGACGGGGAGATTTTGTCCAAGTGGCAGTATAAGATCCGCGGCGGAAAGATGATCTATGGCTTTGAGAGCGATGTAAAAATTGATGATGAGATCCTGAAACGGGAGTTGGGAAGCAACGGAGATGTGCGGCTGAAAAATATTGTCCGGACGATCCAGAAGGAACAGAACGCGATCATCCGGAATACCCAGGACCGGATCCTGGTGATCCAGGGAGCGGCGGGAAGCGGAAAGACTTCCATCGCCCTGCACCGGATTGCCTATCTGCTCTATCATGACCGGGAACATCTGAAATCCTCCAATGTGCTGATCCTGTCGCCCAACAGTGTGTTTTCCGATTATATCTCCCATATCCTTCCGGAACTGGGAGAGGAAAATATCCAGGAGATGAGTTTCGACCTGTTTGCGTACCGGGAACTGCGGGGAATTGTGTCGGATTGTGAAGACCGCTGTGACTGGCTGGAGAAGCAGATGGCATCGGGGGATCCACAGGCAAGAGAACGATATCACTGGAAACAGTCCGCCGGTTTCGTCGGTCAGACCGAAGGCTTCCTGGCGCAGCTGGAAGACCGGCTGGTGGATTTCCGACCGGTAAAATTCCGCGGAATGGAAATGTCGGAGCAGGAGCTGATCCAGATGTTCTACTTCAAGTTTCAGGAAACGCCTCTTCTGGCGCGTATGGAGATGATCATGGAGTATTTTGTTGACGCGTGGGAAACGCTCCATGACAGGAATCTGTCTGACGAGGATCGGGAGGCAGTACAGGCACAGTTTGAGAAAATGTACGTGACCAGGGATATTTACGAAATCTATCAGTGGCTGATGGAGGAATGCGGATATCCGCAGCTGCCGGCGGTTCCGCTGGAAAAGCGTGTACTGGCTTATGAAGATGTCTTTCCGATGCTGTATCTGAAGTACCGGCTTCTCGGAAAAACAAACCATAAGAACATCAAACATCTGGTCATCGACGAGATGCAGGATTATTCTTATCTTCAGTATGAAATCCTGAAGACCTTGTTTTCCTGCCGCATGACCATTCTTGGAGACCGGGCGCAGACTCTGGATGAGGAAGCGCAGGATGTACTGACGTTTCTGCCCAAGATCCTGGGAAAAGATCTGAGAAAAATCATCCTGAAGAAAAGTTACCGGAATACCGTGGAGATCGCGGAATATGCCCAAAAACTTGCCGGTATTCAGGATCTGGAGTTGTTTGAGCGTCACGGAAAAGAAGTGGAGGAAGAGATCTTTCCGTCTCTGAAAGCAGCGGTAGAAAAGGCAGCCGGGCTTCTGAACCTTGGGGAAGGCGCCGGGGAACATGAGACGGATGCGGAAAGCGGATATGAAACGGCAGCTATCCTTACCCAGACGGAACAGGAGGCGGAGCAGGTTTTCCGCCTGCTCCAGGAGCGGCAGATTCCGGCGGTCCTGATCGACAGAAACAGTTCGTCATTTCCGCGGGGGCTGGCGGTGACCACCTACTATCTGGCGAAGGGACTGGAATTTGACCAGGTATTTGCGATTACAAAAAATGAAGACAGCGCGTTCCTGCGGCAGACAAGATATATCTGCGCGACCAGGGCGCTGCATGAGTTGTATATGTATCAGTACGTAACTATTTAGCCAGGTCTGCGCATTTACTGCACAGACCGTATGAAAACGTAGTGCTTATAGGCATCCGCCCCATCGCGAAGCGATTTTTTATGGGCGGATGCAGTAACAGTTCAGCTGGCTGAACTGTTACGTCAGTACGGACAGAAGGAGGCGTGAATATGAGTTATGTGTGGCATAAGCAGGGACAGGAGCTTCTGAGCGAAATTCAAAGTTTCTCCCTGGAACAGAATTGCGTGGGCATGTGGTATATCGGACAGATGGGAATGATCTTCCGCTGGAACGGGATCACCATCTGCGTGGACCCGGTGCTGGGGGCTATGCCGGATGACCGGGGCGTGGATCGGAGGAACTATCCGGTCCCGTTTCTGCCCGAGGATCTGCAGGTGGATTATGTCTTCTGCACCCACGGCCATGCGGACCATATTCACGGGGAGACGCTGCGCAAACTGGCACAGACAAATCCCCAGATGGAGATTTATGTTCCAAAGCCGCTGACGGAGGTTGTTGCCGGTTATGGGATCAGGCCGGAACAGGTGAAGGGAATCCGCCAGGACGAGCCGGCAGACTTCAGGGAAGGATTTTCCGTACGGGGTGTGGCGACGGCGCATGAGGAATACCAGTACGACGAAGAAGGCGCAAGTAGAACGTTGGGGTACGTTTTCCGGCTGGGAGATCACCGGCTGCTTCATGCGGGAGATACGGTTGTCACACAAAAGCTGATCGATGATCTGAAAGAGGAGCACGGTCTGGATGCGGCAATGGTTCCGATCAACGGAAGGGACCTGGAACGTCATGCCCGCGGGATTGTGGGAAATATGGACAGCCGCGAAGCTTGCTGGTTCGGATCCATGATCGGAGCGGATCTGCTGATCCCGCTTCACTATGATATGATCGGCGGAAACGAAGAAAATCCGCTGGTGTTTGCAGAATATATGGAACGGATGTATCCGGAGCGTAGATATCATATCATGCGGCTGGGCGAGAAAATTGTGATTGTGTGAAAATTCAAAAAATAGTTGACAGTCTTAAAGCATCTGGTGTAAACTGAATACAATTGAGAGTTACAGAAAATTTATCAAGGATCAGGAGAAAGGAGGCACTTATATGTTCATTATTCGTAATTTCACAGATTTATATTTGAATCATGATCAGAATCTTATGGATATGATTGCAGGAAATGTTTACCCGCCTCAGTTTTTTTCTGTCCGACCGGGATAATTGTCTGTTTAGTAAAAAAAGCAGCAGACCGTCTTCGCGCATGAGTGTCCGAAGACGGTCTTTTTTCGTGTTTTAAATGGATTCACAGAGGGCGAAGGAGGAGAAAATCATCAATGAGTGGATTAAAAAGACGAATGAAAAAATTCCGGGATATTGCCAGATTTCTGAAAGGCAGTACCCATTTCCTGCTGCTTGCTCTGGCGGCCGGAATGCTGACAACCATGTTTAACGCACTGACGCCGCAGATCATCCGTTATACGGTGGACCGGCTCACCTCCGAAGCGTGGCAGGGAGGAAACTATCTTCTTCTGGCGGCGGCAGCCGTAGTATTCAGTGCGTCCTGTGCCGGGATCTTCACGTATTTCAGCAGTGTCTGTATGGCAAAAGGTTCCGAAGGCTTTCTGAAGACCATGCGGGATCAGCTGTACCGTCATATTCAGAAGCTTCCGTATACCTGGCACGGGCAGAATAAGACCGGGGATATCATCCAGAGATGTACCAACGATGTGGAGATCATCCGTGCGTTTCTCTGCAACCAGCTGATGGAGGTGATCCGTATTGTTTTTCTGGTTGTCCTGTATATGGGGATTATGTTTTCCATGAACGTGAGGCTCAGTGTGATCGCGGTGGTATTTATTCCGGTGGTCATAGGGTATTCCATGTTCTTCTATTCCAGGATATCCAGCCGTTTTCTCCAGGCGGACGAAGCGGAAGGGGAGCTGACCGCAAAGGTACAGGAAAATCTTACCGGTGTTCGTGTGGTGCGGGCGTTCGGAAGAGAAATCTATGAGATAGAGCGGTTCGATCAGAAAAACAACCGTTTTGCAGATCTTTGGATTAAGGTCGGAAAGCTAATGAGTGTCTACTGGGGCGCCGGGGATTTTCTGACTGGTATACAGGCGATGACAATCCTAATCGCAGGAACAGTGTTTACGGTTCACGGAGAGATCACGCTGGGCGAACTTATGGCATTTGTTTCCTACAATGCTTCTCTGGCGTGGCCGATCCGAAGCCTTGGACGTGTTCTGTCCAATATGAGCAAAGCGGGCGTTTCCATCGACCGTGTCACTTACATTCTTGATGCGGAAGAAGAAAAGAACGAGCCATGGGAAAAGGAAGTGCCCATGGATCGGGAAATTCGTTTCGATCATGTGCATTTCGCCTATGGACAGGATCTTCCGGTACTGGACGACGTAAGTTTTTCCATACCGGCCGGCAGCACCTTTGCGATCCTGGGAAGTACCGGAAGCGGAAAATCCACGCTGGTGCATCTGCTGGACCGGCTGTATGATCTGCCGGAGGGTTGTGGTTCTATCACCATCGGAGGCGTGGATATCCGGAACATCCGGAGGAGCTGGCTGAGAAAAAATATCGGTATGGTCCTGCAGGAGCCGTTTCTGTTTTCCAGGACGGTCGGGGAGAATATTTCCATTTCCCGGGAGCATCCGGAACGGGAGGAGATCCGTGAAGCGGCAGGGATCGCCTGTGTGGATGATGCAATTGAGCAATTTGCCGACGGCTATGAGACGATGGTCGGAGAGCGCGGCGTGACCCTCTCCGGAGGCCAGAAACAGCGTGTGGCGATTGCCAGGATGCTGATGCAGAAGGCACCGGTTATGGTATTTGACGATTCTCTGTCTGCGGTGGACGCGGAGACGGATGTAAAGATCCGTGCTGCGCTGAAGGAATCCATGGGCAAAAGTACGGTAATCCTGATCTCCCATCGGGTCACCACACTGATGCAGGCAGATTGTATCATGGTGCTGGACAAGGGAAGAATCGCCGAGATGGGTACCCATGAAGAGCTGATGGCAAGACACGGCGTATACCGGAAGATTTATGACATTCAGATGAACCTGGATGAAGAAACATTAAAGAGAGGAGGCGCTGTATGCGAATAGAGGAGCAGGAATATACAAAAAATTTTGACATTCGTATCTGGAAAAGGGTGCTGCCCTTTTTGAAACCCTTTAAAAAGACCGTTGCGGTGATCGTGATCTTCAACTTGACGTGCTCTCTGGTGGATATCGCAATGCCGTTGTTTCAAAGATATGCCATTGATACGTTTATTGAACAAAAGACGCTGGACGGGATCTGGAAATTCGGGCTTGTTTATTTTCTGGTTGTAGGATTTCAGTTCCTGAGTGTTGTGTTGTTCACAAGAGGCAGCGCTTCCCTGGAAATGTATCTTGGAAAAACAATGAAGAGAGCCTGCTTCGTCCATTTGCAGGAGCTTTCGTTTTCTTACTATAATGTTACCCCGGTGGGTTATATCCTGTCGCGTGTCATGAGCGATACAGACCGCATCGCCGGAATGGTCGCATGGAACCTGACGGATATGATGTGGGCGCTGGTCTATGTGCTGGGTGTGTTTGCCGCAATGTTGGCACTGAACTGGAAGCTTGCCCTAATCATTATGAGCATTGTTCCGGCGCTGGCGGTGCTGACCTGGTATTTCCAGAACAAAATCCTCCGGTGGAACCGGAAAGTGCGCAAGATCAACTCCCGTATCACCAGTGGCTACAATGAGGGGATCATGGGGGCACAGACGTCCAAGACCCTGGTGATCGAGGAGAAAAATCTCGGGGAGTTCCAGGAGGTCACGGAGGAGATGCGTACAGCTGCTATCCGTGCGGCGCGCCTGAGTGCGGTTTACGTTCCGCTGGTTTTGTTCTGTGGCTCGCTGGCGACAGCAATCGTTGTGGGAAAAGGCGGACAGATGGTTCTGGACAATCTTCTGATGATTGGTACGCTGTCTGCGTTTACTTCTTATGCGGTTGGTATTTTTGAACCGATCCAGCAGTTGGCGAGAAATCTGGCGGAACTGATTTCCATTCAGGCGAATATTGAGCGGGTGACGACACTGCTGGATCAGAAACCTACGGTGAAAGATTCTCCGGAAGTCGTGGAAAAATATGGGGATACGTTTCATCCGAAGAAAGAAAACTGGGAACCGATCCGGGGCGATATCGAGTTCCAGGATGTTTCTTTCCGGTATCCGGACGGGAAAGAGGATGTTCTCAGCCATTTCAATCTGAAAGTTCCTGCGGGAACGACGATTGCGATCGTCGGCGAAACCGGGGCGGGCAAAAGTACACTGGTCAACCTTGCCTGCAGGTTCTTTGAGCCTACGGAGGGAAGGATCCTGATCGACGGGAAGGATTACCGGGAACGCAGTCAGCTCTGGCTGCACAGCAGTATCGGGTATGTACTGCAAAGTCCTCATCTGTTTTCCGGAACCATTGAGGATAATATCCGCTATGGGCGGCTGGATGCCACGGAGGAAGAAATTCGTGAGGCTGCACGGGCAGTTTCCGCCGATCTTGTGGCGGAAAAACTGGAGAAGGGATATCAGACCGATGTTGGGGAGGGAGGCGGGCGTCTTTCCACCGGGGAAAAACAGCTGGTATCGTTTGCCCGTGCAATCCTGGCAGATCCAAGGATCTTTGTGCTGGATGAGGCAACCTCATCCATTGATACTCAGACAGAACAGCTGATTCAGAAGGCGACGGAAAAGCTGCTGGAGGGAAGGACCTCCTTTATCATTGCCCATCGTCTGTCGACGATTCGTCACGCGGACCTGATTCTGGTTGTGAGGGATGGAAAGATCATTGAGCAGGGAAAACACGAGGAACTGCTGGAAAAACAAGGATATTACTATCATCTCTGCCGTCAGCAGTTTCAGGAAGAGCAGCAGAAGGTGGATCCGTCAGATATCCGGAGGCAGAATGTTTCCCTGTAAAACAGCATAGGGTATAAGACAGAAAAATAAACGGACAGGAGTAATTATATGGAAATTTTGAAAGCGATACTTTTTGGAATTGTGGAGGGCATCACGGAATGGCTTCCCATCAGCAGTACTGGACATATGATCCTGCTGGATGAATTTGTTCAGCTGGATGTGAGTGAGAGTTTTTACAGCCTGTTTCAGGTTGTGATCCAGCTAGGCGCCATTCTGGCGGTTGTCCTTCTGTTCTGGAACGATTTTTTTCCGTTTGGAAAGAAAAGCAATCCGGAACCGCTGGGAAGTGATGGGCTTGCGGCATGGATCAAGAAGGATAAACTGGACCTGTGGGGAAAGATCCTGGTTGCATGTGTGCCGGCGGCAGTAATCGGACTTTTGTTTGATGAAACATTTGAGGCGCTGTTTTATAATTACCAGACAGTTTCTCTGGCGCTGATCATTTTCGGTATTGCGTTTCTGGTCATCGAGAATCATAACAAAGGAAAAGAGCCGAAAATCAGAGATCTGAAAGAGCTGACCTATTCTTCTGCGCTTCTGATCGGAGTGTTCCAGCTGATCGCGGCAATTTTCCCAGGGACTTCCCGTTCCGGGGCTACCATTGTCGGAGCGCTGCTGCTGGGTGTATCCAGAGTGGCGGCTGCAGAATTTACCTTTTATCTTGCCATACCGGTGATGTTCGGGGCCTCCCTTTTGAAAGTAATGAAGTTCGGGCTGAACTTCCAGCAGGAGGAACTGGTAATCCTGGGTGTGGGAATGGCTGTTGCGTTTGTAGTTTCGATCCTGGTGATCAAATTTCTGATGGGGTATATCAAAAAGCATGATTTCAAGGTGTTCGGATGGTACAGGATCGTACTTGGAATCCTGGTGCTGGCGTATTTTGGGATTGCTTCCTGATTGAGATTAAGAAAGGGGAAGGAAATTGGATGGACTTTACAAATGAAAAGATTCTGGAGATTGCGATGGAACAGTCTGCCATTGATTCCAACTGCAGAAGAGAAGACTTCCTCCGGCATGAGCCGGTGATCACAATTTCCAGAAAAAATCCAAGGGCAAGAAAATATCTGGAATTTCCAATGGACTGCGATTTGGTTTCCTATGGAAACAACGTGGTGGCATCTGTACAGGAAGAGTATCGGGAAATTACAGAGGAGTATATCAGGACCTATGCACCTGAGCATTGCTTTGAGACACCAAATCTGCATGTGCTGAACGATGCGCTGCAGAAGAAAGGAGGGAGGATCTGCTTTATGGCGGAGTATTTCCTTCCGGATCTGCGCGTTCTCAGTGTGCAGGACTGTCCGTATGAAATGCGGATTTTGCATCCGGAAGATTTTACGGAATTATACACCCAGGAGTGGAGCAATGCGTTGTGCGCCAAACGCAGCGAATTGGATGTGCTGGGGGTTGGCGCCTATGACAAAGGTCGTCTGGTTGGATTGGCAGGATGTTCCGCAGACTGTGAGGAGATGTGGCAGATCGGAATCGATGTGCTGCCGGAATACCGGAGACAGGGAATTGCGTCAGCGCTTACCAGCAGGCTGGCTTTGGAAATCCTCCATGCGGGGAAAGTTCCGTTTTACTGTGCCGCATGGTCCAATATACGTTCCGTAAGAAATGCGATCAGAAGCGGCTTTCGTCCTGCCTGGGTTGAGATGACAGCAAAAACGGCTGCTTTTGTTGAGCAGATGAATGGGAGAAACATGTCTTAAGGAGAAGGAAATGGCAGATTATGAAAAATTAAAGCAGAATGTGATCGATATGCTGGAAGAACAGCAGCAGAAACTTGGTTATCAGAAGGAGACGGTCCGGCTGTATTATCCGCTGGAATCCCTGAATCACCTGCTTGGAACAGAGGTGGAGAAAGACGGAATGAAGCCGCTGCTGCTGGAGTTTCGGGAGTATGTGAAGGATCAGCTGGGAGAACTGCGGTTTTCTGAAAAAGCCGGACGTTATGGTATCATGATACCGCCGGAAGGGGCGGAGTATGTCCACCGTGAGGTGCCGCAGAATCTGTTTTTGAAAGGTCTGCTCCAAAAGGTTTCTGTCCATGGATGTACGCTGGATCAGGTGAGGGAATATTTTTACGCTTCGGCTGCCCGGGTGGAGGAACGCCGGATGACGGAGGAATTTGACCTGCTGCTGTATTTTCCGGACGGAAAGCCGGACAGTTATTACTACTGCCTGAAGCAGGAGGGAGAGCATGTGCTTTATCACCGTTTTACCAGAGAGGATTATCTGAGCTTTGGGTTTGAGGAAGAGCAGGCTGAGACAGAAAGACAATGAATATTTTTACGTGGAACACTCTGATTATCTCAAAAAAGCCCGGAAATGGTATCAAGTTTGTACGTTTTTATATAAAGTTTTTTGGACGATTTTTGAGAAATAAGAATCAGGAAAAAGAAGTACGAAGTCAATGTTCGGGTGAAGCTGATGGATTATCGCGATCTGCCGAAATTGGCCGAGCAGTTCGATCGTGTGATGAAAAAAGGAGGCTGTTCCTTCTGCATTTCATCAGTGTACTGAAAGATCATCCGGGGGACGTGTGAATCAAAAAGTGCGGTCAGATTTTACCGTTTTTTTGCGGGAAAACTATTGACAGATTCTGTAAAAACATGTATTCTATTTTTCGTATGGGAGAATACTGTACCAACAGAGTTTCCATGCAAATATTCCTGGGCAGAGAGGAAAGGAAATTGTCCAGGTGCTGAATTGCCGGGTAAAGCCGGCTGGCAACTTGTGTTGCCTTATTGATTGAGCAGATTGCTCTTTTTTATAAGTTGGTTACTTTATAACCGGTACGTGGAAAGCGTACATCAACTTGTGAAACAATCAATAAGAGTAGTAAAAGTAATAATATTTGCTATATAGACTCTGATTTTGTATTTTCCTGCGAAAAAACGGACGGCTCGTAAAGCGCTCTGCTGTTTTGCGAGAAAGAAGAACCCGTGTGCGGTGTGACCCGCCGGGCTTTCAGGAAAAGATTTGAGACGCAAGTGATGGGAGTTTTCATCGCCTGCGTCTTTTTTGCGCAGTAAAAAGATTTCAATGAAAAATGATGCAGCAGGAGGAAGCGATATGGAGCAGAAGCTGAAACTGTACGGATTCAATAATCTGACAAAAGCTTTAAGCTTTAATATTTACGATGTATGTTATGCGAAAACGCCTAGGGAGCAGAAGGATTATATCGCTTATATCGATGAGCAGTATAATTCGGAACGGCTGACGCAGATCCTGACCGATCTGACGGAGATGATCGGGGCGACCGTGCTGAATATTTCCCGTCAGGATTATGAACCGCAGGGAGCTTCTGTCACTCTGCTGATCGCGGAGGGACCTCTGGAAAATGCAAAGGGTGAGACGCAGGTGGCACATCTGGACAAAAGCCATGTGACAGTGCACACCTACCCGGAGTATCATCCGGACACCAGCATTGCAACGTTTCGGGTAGATATTGATGTAGCGACCTGCGGGGAGATCACTCCGTTATCGACGCTGGATTATCTGATCGGTTCGTTTGATTCGGATATTATCACGATGGATTACCGTGTGCGTGGATTTACCAGAGATGTCAACGGAAGAAAACTGTTTATGGACCATACGGTGACTTCCATTCAGGATTATATCGCAAAGGATACCCTTCTTCGCTATGACGCGGTGGATATCAATGTTTATGAGGCAAATCTTTTTCACACGAAGATGATGCTTAAGGAGATTGATTTGCAGAATTATCTGTTCAACACGGATGTCTACGAACTGCCGCCCAGGGTGCGTCTCGATATCATGGAGAGCCTGCGGAGGGAAATGATTGAAATCTTCAGCGAAAGAAGTATTTATTAATGAGACAATGAGGAGAGGATGCATATGAGAGAGCTGGATCAGGAACGTGCGCCGATTTATGAGGCGCTGGAAAAGTTCCGCAAAATGAGGGTGGTCCCCTTTGATGTGCCGGGACACAAAAGGGGAAGAGGCAATCCGGAACTGGCGGCATTGCTTGGGGAAACCTGTGTACAGATGGATGTAAATTCCATGAAGCCGCTGGATAATTTGTGCCATCCGGTTTCTGTGATCAAGGAGGCGGAGGAACTGACGGCGGCGGCGTTCCATGCGGCACATGCGTTTCTGATGGTGGGCGGTACGACCTCGGCAGTTCAGAGTATGGTGCTTTCTGTGGTGCGGCGGGGCGAGAAGATCATTCTCCCCAGAAATGTACACCGCAGTGTGATCGGCGCGCTGGTTCTCTGCGGGGCTGTTCCTGTGTATGTCAATCCTGCCTGTGAGGAACGGCTTGGCATTCCGCTTGGAATGTGTGTGGCGGATGTGGAGCAGGCGATCCGGGAAAATCCGGATGCAAAAGCCGTGCTGGTAAACAATCCGACCTACTACGGAATCTGTTCGGATCTGCGTTCGATCGTAAAACTGGCTCACGATCATGGAATGTACTGTCTGGCAGACGAAGCCCACGGAACACATTTTTATTTTGGAGAGAATCTTCCTGTTTCTGCCATGGATGCAGGGGCGGATATGGCAGCGGTTTCCATGCACAAATCCGGAGGAAGCCTGACCCAGAGTTCTGTTCTGCTTGCCGGTCCCCGGATGCATGCGGGATATATCCGCCAGATCATTAACCTGACCCAGACGACCAGCGGTTCCTATCTGCTGTTGTCCAGCCTGGATATCTCCAGAAGGAACCTGGCACTGCGAGGAAAAGAGGCGTTTGCCCGGGTGGTGGAAATGGCTGAGTATGCCCGCAGTGAGATCAATAAGATCGGCGGCTATTACGCTTATTCCAGAGAACTGGTGAACGGTGACAGTATCTACGATTTCGATGTGACAAAGCTTTCGGTCTATACATTGGACACCGGTCTTGCAGGGATTGAGGTCTACGACCTGCTCCGGGATGAGTACGATATTCAGATTGAATTCGGAGATCTTGGGAATATGCTGGCGTATCTCTCCATCGGCGACCGCCCGAGAGAGATTGAACGTCTGGTCAGCGCACTGGCGGAAATCCGCCGCCGGTTCGGACGGTCAAAAACAGGTCTGATGAAGCAGGAATATATCAATCCTATCGTGGCGGTCTCTCCTCAGGAGGCTTTTTATGCGGAGAAGGAATCTCTGCCCATCGATCAGACCGCAGGAAGGATCTGCAGCGAATTCGTCATGTGTTATCCGCCGGGAATTCCGATTCTCGCACCGGGTGAGCGGATCACAGAACCGATCCTGAAGTATATCCATTATGCGAAAGAAAAAGGATGCTCGATGACCGGGCCGGAAGATGAGCAGATTGAACGGCTGAATGTTTTGAAGGGAGTATGAGTATGGAATTTTGGTTTTCAGAGATGCAGACGCCGGATGTGAAAATGTCCATCCGGGTGAACCGCCAGCTATACAGCGGCAAAAGTGAGTTCCAGAGGATCGATGTGTTTGAATCTCCGCAGTTCGGACGTTTTCTGACTCTGGACGGGTATATGATGCTGACGGAGCGGGATGAATTTATCTACCATGACATGATCGTACACGTTCCCATGGCAGTCCATCCGGCGGTCCGTGATGTCCTGGTGATCGGCGCGGGAGATGGCGGCGTGATCCGTGAACTGACCCGTTATCCTGAGATCGAGCGGATCGATATGGTGGAAATTGATCCACTGGTTGTTGAGGTGTGTAAAAAATATCTGCCTCAGACCGCCTGCCGGTTCAACGACAGCCGTCTGAAGATCTATTACGAGGACGGCGTGCGCTTCATCCGTTCCTGTGAGAATGCCTACGATCTGATCATCGTGGATTCCACGGATCCTTTCGGACCGGGGGAAGGGCTGTTTACCAGAGAATTCTATGGAAGCTGCTACAAGGCGCTTCGCGACGATGGGATCATGGTGAATCAACATGAAAGCCCGTTTTATCCGGAGGATGCGGCGGCATGCCAGAGAGCTCATAAACGGATTGTGGAATCTTTCCCGATCAGCCGGGTTTATCAGGCACATATTCCCACCTATCCTTCGGGACACTGGCTGTTTGGATTTGCGTCCAAAAAATACCATCCCCTGAAGGATCTGCAGGAGGTGGCATGGAACATGCGGGGACTTTCCTGCAAATATTATACAACGATGCTGCATAAGGGTGCTTTTTACCTGCCGGCATATGTGGAGGAACTGTTAAAAGATGTTGAATAAAAATGTTGAAACTTTTCTTGGGTGTGACGCGGATTATCAGGAGGCGGATACGGTGCTTTACGGGGCGCCTTTCGATTCCACCACATCCTATCGTCCGGGCACGCGCTTTGGAAGCCGTGCGATCCGGATGGAATCCTTCGGGATTGAAACTTACAGTCCCTATCAGGATAAGGACCTGATGGACAGAAAAATCTTCGACAGCGGAGATCTTGAGCTGTGTTTCGGAGATACCCGGCGGGCGCTGGAGGATATCGAGCATCGCTGTGCGGTCATTCTCAATGACGGGAAACGCCCGTTTCTGCTGGGCGGGGAGCATCTGGTGACCCTGGGAGCGGTCAAGGCTGTGTTTCGGAAATATCCGGATCTTTCTATCATTCATTTTGATGCACATGCGGACCTGCGTTCCGATTATCTTGGCGCGGAACTGTCCCACGCCTGTGTACTCCGCAGGTGCTGGGAGCTGCTGGGCGACGGACGGATTTTCCAGTTCGGCATCCGTTCCGGTGACCGGGAAGAATTTTCCTGGGGAAAAGATCATGTGGTAACTCAGAAATTCAATTTTGACGGTCTGAAAGAACAGCTGGAAGCGTTGAAGGGACGGCCGGTGTATTTTACACTGGATCTGGATGTGCTGGATCCGTCGGTATTTCCTGGCACTGGAACCCCGGAGGCGGGCGGCGTCACCTTTGACCAGCTCAGGGAGGCAGCCCAGATGGTTTGTTCCCATGCGAACGTGGTGGCATGCGATGTGAACGAACTGAGTCCTCACTACGATCCCAGCGGAATCTCAGCGATGGCTGCCTGCAAGATGGTCCGTGAAATGCTTTTGGCGTTTCCGGAATGATTCACAAGCATTCACACATATTCGCATATATAAAGCATACGTCATTTAGAAGCTATCAAAGAATCTATACAATTCAATCAGTAAATAAAAAGCTGCAGTGAACAATTATTATACGGAGGAAAAAGAGATGGGAAAAGCGTTGATTATCGGATGCGGAGGTGTCGCATCAGTAGCAATTCACAAATGCTGCCAGAATTCGGAGGTATTTGAGGAGATCTGTATCGCCAGCAGAACAAAGAAAAAATGTGATGCGCTGAAGGAGAAACTGGAGGGAACGACAAAGACAGTCATCCGCACGGCACAGGTGGATGCCAATGATGTGGATGCGCTGATCGCGCTGATCCGTCAGGAGAATCCGGATGTGGTTCTGAATCTGGCGCTTCCGTACCAGGATCTGACGATCATGGATGCGTGCCTTGCCACCAAAACCCACTATGTGGATACGGCAAATTATGAGCCGGAGGATACCGCCAAGTTTGAGTACAAATGGCAGTGGGCGTACAGAGAGCGTTTTGAGGAGGCTGGAATCACAGCTCTGCTCGGAAGCGGATTTGATCCGGGCGTGACGGGTGTGTTCTCCGCTTACGCGCTGAAACATGAGTTTGACGAGATCAATTATATCGATATTCTGGACTGCAACGGCGGCGATCACGGATATCCGTTTGCCACCAATTTCAATCCGGAGATCAATATCCGTGAAGTATCTGCCAACGGTTCTTACTGGGAGGACGGAAAGTTTATTGAGACAAAACCGATGGAAATCAAACGGGAATACGATTTCGAGGGCGTTGGACGGAAGGATATGTACCTGCTGCACCACGAGGAGCTGGAGTCTCTGGCGCTGAATATCCCGGGAATCAAAAGAATCCGTTTCTTCATGACATTCGGAGAGAGCTATCTGACCCATCTGAAATGTCTGGAGAACGTGGGAATGACTTCCATCGAGCCGATCATGTACGAAGGCAAGGAGATCATTCCGCTGCAGTTTCTGAAAGCAGTTCTTCCGGATCCGGCAACTCTGGGACCGCGTACCGTAGGAAAGACAAACATCGGCTGTATTTTCCGCGGCAAAAAGGATGGAAAAGAGAAAAATTATTATTTGTACAATATCTGTGATCACCAGGAATGCTACCGGGAGGTTGGTTCCCAGGCGGTTTCATACACCACAGGAGTTCCGGCAATGATCGGAGCGATGCTGTTGATGAACGGTACCTGGAACAAGCCGGGTGTCCACAACATCGAAGAATTCGATCCGGATCCGTTCATGGATGCACTGAACCGCTTTGGGCTTCCATGGAAAGAGTCTCATGATCCGGTTCTGGTGGACTGATGGGAGAGAGAAAGCCAGCCGGATGGAGAACGCCTTATTTCCTGGTGGAGGAAGAACGGCTGCTGCACAATCTGGAAATCCTCCGGGATGTGAAGGCGCGGTCCGGCTGTAAGATTTTGCTGGCGCAGAAGGCTTTTTCCATGTACTCCTGTTATCCGCTGATCGCGGAATACCTGGATGGTTCAGCAGCCAGCGGTCTGTACGAAGCGCGTCTCGGAAAGGAAGAGTTCGGGAAGGAGACCCATGTCTTCTCCCCTGCCTACCGGGAGGATGAGTTTGACGAGATTCTCTCTTATGCCGACCATGTGGTATTCAACAGTCCGGCGCAGGTGAAACGTTACGCTGCCAAGGCGAAAAAAGCCGGAAAATCCATCGGCCTTCGCATCAACCCGGAATGTTCCACCCAGGAAGGTCATGCAATCTACGATCCCTGTTCGCCTGGCTCTCGTCTTGGAACAACCCTGGAGAACTTTCAGGAGGAGCAGCTGGAATTCCTGGATGGATTTCATTTCCATACCCTCTGTGAACAGGATTCGGATGCTCTGGAAGTTACGGTAGCGGCGGTGGAAGAGCGGTTCGGCCGTTGGCTGCCGAAGCTGAAGTGGCTGAATCTTGGCGGCGGGCATCACATTACACGGTCTGATTATGACAGAGAACGGCTGATACGCATTATCCGTCATCTGAAGGAAACCTACGATTTGGAAGTTTATCTTGAGCCCGGGGAAGCGGTGGTTTTAAATGCGGGATTTCTGGTTGCCACTGTTCTGGATACGATGTATAATGGAATTAATTTGGCGATCCTCGACACATCCGCAGCCTGTCATATGCCGGATGTCCTGGAAATGCCGTACCGTCCGCCGGTGCAGGAAAGCGGACTTCCCGGTGAAAAGGCGTGGACGTATCGCTTGGGCGGTCCTACCTGTCTGGCGGGGGATGTGATCGGCGATTATTCGTTCGACCGGCAGCTGGAACCGGGAAGCAGAGTGGTGTTTGAGGATATGGCGCTGTATACGATGGTAAAGACTAATACGTTCAACGGTATGCCGCTTCCGTCAATCGTTTATCGGGAACGGGACGGCAGGGAACGTCTGGTAAAAAAATTCGCTTATGAAGATTTCAAGAGTCGTCTGTAACAGAAAGGAATTTTTATGACAAAAGATGAAATCGAATCCTTTATTACACAGTTTCCTGTCTATCAGTATCAGTTTCTGAAACCGGAAGAGATTGAATACAATGACCGGGTACGCGCAATCTGCAAGAAGGAATGTCCCCGTTATGGAACTTCCTGGTCCTGCCCGCCGGCTGTGGGAACGGTGGAGGAATGTACCGAGCGCTGTCGGCAATACGAGGATGTTCTGTTCTTCTCCAGTATCGCGCAGGTTCAGGATGTGATGAACCTGGAGGAATCTCTGAAGACAAAGGTGGAGCATGAAAAGATGACACACCTGATCGAACAGCATCTGAAGGAGCACAAACTGGAGACTTATACACTTTCTTCGGATTCCTGTGCAGCCTGTGAAAAGTGTGCGTATCCGAAGGGTGCATGCCGCCATCCGGAGTTGATGTTTCCCTGCATTGAGAGCCATGGGATCGTTGTCGCGAATCTCGTAGAAAAGTATGCCATGGACTATTATCTCGGAGATCAGTATATTGTCTGGTTCAGCCTGATTTTCTTTAAGGCTTCTTAACCGGTATTTCACAAAATTTCAAAGCTGCCGTACAGAACTGCAAGTCCTTCTTCGCAATTCTGCCGGCAGCTTTTTGCATTTTACAAGTTGACTTTGCGAGTGTTGGACTTGGGTTGGCAGAAAGAAGAATGTTTGAGGTTTTTGCAGCGTTCATAAAGAGAAGAAAAAATGCATAGAATAGACAATAAAAGCGGGAAAGAAGAGATTCTTTGAAACGAAAAAAACATCCGGATCCGCCGGGATCTTCCCTTCTTTCATCCATGCAGATCCCGGCAGACCTCTCTTATCGGGAAGCGATTCTTACGTTTTTCGGCGGGCGGGAATTATATGTGGAGAATTATCAGAAAATCCTTACTTATGAACCCTGCTGTATCCGTATTCTGACCCGCCGGGGACGGGTGCGGATTGAGGGCAGCCGGCTTACGATCGCTTACTATTCCGGAGAAGAAATGAAGATTACCGGTCAGATGCAGACGATAACTTTTGAAGCGTAAAGGAGGCACTGGATGAACCGGCTGATTCGTTTTCTGAAGGGGTATGTGCGTATCCGGCTGATGAGCCGTGATCCGGAACGTTTTCTGAATCTGTGTGCCCGAAACCGCATTCTGCTCTGGCAGCTGGTCAACCGAAACGGCTCCTATGAAATGTATCTTTCCACCGCTGATTTTTTTCGCCTGCATACTCTCTGCCGCAAAAGCGGTTCCAGAGTAAAGGTGCTGAGAAAATATGGACTTCCTTTTTTCTTCTATCGGAACCGGAAGCGGAAGGCGTTTTTTGCCGGGATTTTTCTCTGTATTTGTCTGCTTTTTACACTCTCATTGTTTATCTGGAATATTCATGTTACGGGAAATTATGCCAACAGCACCGGATCCATCCTTGCATTTCTCGAACAACAGGGCATTTCCCATGGAATTCTCAAATCCCGACTGAACTGCAGCGATATTGCGGCGATGCTGCGGGAAGAATTTTCCAACATTACCTGGGTATCTGCAAAAATAGAAGGAACGCAGCTGATTCTGGAGATCAAAGAAAATGTGGATGGTTATGTACCGGAGGAAACACCAGAGGGACCTTCCAGCCTGACAGCGTCCAAGGATGGGATTGTTTCCTCGATCATCACCCGTTCCGGTACACCAATGGTTCTGCCAGGCACACCCTGCAAAAAAGGAGATGTGCTGGTCAGTGGAGAGATTGCTGTGAAAAATGACAGTCAGGAAGTGACTGGTTACCGGTATGTTCCGGCGGATGCGGATATTCTGATTGAGACAACCTGGTATTATTACGAGGAATTTCCTCTTGCCTACGAGAAACGGAAGTATCAGGAACCAGGTTTTTCTTTTCCGTTTCTTCAGATTGGAGATGTTCGTCTGGAGACTTTTCAGCCACTCCAGAAGGATGAGCTGGCGGATGAAGAGACCAGATTATGGAAACTGCATCTGACGGAGAATTTTGTGCTTCCCGTCTCGGTGGGATACCAAAGGTCGCTGCCATATACAACGGAACAGATGAAATATTCCCGAGGAGAGGCGCAGAAGTTGGCAGAAAGTCATCTCCAGCAATACATGGGAAAGCTGGAAGAAGCACAGATCTCGGTGTTTGGCAGCGAGATCGCTACAGAGATTACCGATACGGTCTGCCGGACCAGAGGAACTCTCACTGTGCTGGAAGAAGCGGTGGAACGACAGGTCTGTGAACAGCGTACAGTGACGCCAACTCCGGCACCGGAATAACACATATTGTGCCGTAATTCAGAAAATGTGGAGAAATTTCTAATGAAAAATTTCCGGTTCTATGGTAAACTGATACAAGACACAGCGGGCTATTAAGGGAGAAGGCAATGATAGATAAAAAAGAATTTTTAAAGAAATACAATATGGAAGAACGGGATATTGAGGAAGCAAAACTCACTTGGGAGGAACTGGAACGGATCTATGACAGTTATTGCCGTCTGGAACCGAAACTCCGGGAAATCAGCAAGGATTTTGTCGATGACTATCTCTACGATATCGAGAAGGCAGGAATTCATTCCTATCGTTACCGGACCAAAGATCCCGGTCATCTCCTGGAAAAGATTATCCGTAAACGCAAGGAAGAGTATCAGAAATATCGCAGCATCAATCATGAAAATTTTTATATGTATCTGACGGATCTGATAGGAATCCGTGTTCTGTTTCTATATCGGGAGGACTGGATCCATTTTCACAATTATATCACGACTGTCTTTGAAAATAATCCGGATTTATACATGAAAGACCGGCTGAAAGATTTTGATCCGGATCCGGATCATTATTATGTGGCTGAGCGTCCGAAAGTTTACAAACGTTCCGGTGACAGCCGGATTTACGATGAAAATCTGATCGAAATCCGCTCTGGAGGTATTTACCGATCCCTTCACTATATTATCAAATATAAGGGTTATTATGTAGAGATTCAGGGAAGGACGCTGTTTGAGGAAGGATGGAGCGAGGTAGACCATGACATTGTCTATCCTTATTATAAAAATGATGAAATGCTGAAAGATTTCTCCACTCTTTTGAACCGATTGTCCGGTATGGCGGATGAAATGAGCTCCTATTTCCGCCGTATGACAGAACAGAGGGAAAAAAAAGAAAATCAAAAGGATTAAAATCAGATGGGACGATTCAGAAATGTGGCAGATGAATCGTCCCTTTTTTCTTTTCACAGAAAATCCTTTTCTGTGAAAATTTCAGGCCTTGTACTCGGTGGTGTAGTAGGGAATACACAGGTACATGCCGTCGGTAATATGGCTTGAAGTCAGGTGATTGATTTCTTTCACCTCTTCGATATAGCTGTTGATATCTTCGTATTCTTCGGTGCGGTATTCCTCCGCAATCTCCCAGAGCGTGTCGCCGCTTTCTACCTGAATACTGGTGTAATATTTATAAGTCGGAGCTTTTGGACGATTTTCTGCCTGTACCTGGGTGGTAAGAAGTGCTGCGCACGGTACGCCGAGAACCAGGAGAAGTAGCAGGAGAGTGGTATACTTTTTCTGAGTGCGTTTTCCGGATTTGTCGGTGGAAGAGTAGTTTCTTTTGTTCTTTTTCATATTATTACCTCCAATCAGTTGTATCATTTGTATGGAAAGAATACAGAACATTCGTTCCGAACATGCGTTCTTTATGATGCTATTATATAACCAGAACAAATGTTTGTCAACAAAAAATCGAACAAATTTTCGGAAAATATGTTTGCCTTTGAAATATCCCTGTGTTATAATTATTAAAATGCAATAAGTTTATATTCAGATATGCTCTCGGCGAAACTGGTTTTCATTTCAGAAATACAGAAGGCTGAAAGCATCCTGATTCAGATAATTCAGATAACAGAGATTCAAAAAGCACATAACATGGGAGGACTGAAAAATGGCAGATTATCATACACTGAGCAAAAAGCAGGAGGAAATTCTTTCTTATTTGAAGGATGAAATACTGACAAGGGGATTTCCGCCGTCGGTTCGCGAAATCTGCGAGGCGGTACATCTGAAATCAACATCGTCGGTGCACGCGCATCTGGAAACACTGGAGAAAAAAGGATATATCCGACGTGACGCGACCAAGCCGAGAGCTATCGAAATCTGTGACAAGGATTTTCATACCGGGCGCATTGACGCGATTCAGGGGATTCAGAAAGTTTCGGAGGAAGAAACCGCATCCGAGCCGTATATCGTACAGGTTCCGGTGATCGGCAAGGTGGCTGCCGGAGAACCATTGCTTGCCGTGGAGCATATCGACGGTTATTTTCCGCTGCCTCTGGACCGACTGCCCAATGCGGAAACATTTCTTTTGAAGGTTCAGGGAGAAAGTATGGTAAATGCAGGTATCCTGGATGGAGATTATGTTCTTGTTGAACAACAGGAAACTGCGGACAATGGAGAAAAAGTGGTTGCATTGCTTGAAGATTCTGCAACCGTAAAGACCTTTTACCGTGAGGACGGCTTCTGCCGTCTGCAGCCGGAAAATGATTATATGGAACCGATCATTGTTCATGGAGATCTGCAGATTTTAGGAAAAGTAATCGGCGTTTTCCGCTTTTTTTAAATCGAAACAGTGACCAGACGGTGGACGAACAGACAGAACAAAAATAAAAAAAAATTATTTTTGAATAAAAGGAAGAAAAATCAACCTCGATAAAAAGCCATGAAAAGAGCTGATTTGGCGGAAAAGACTTCCAACTATTCGAAAAACCTGTGTTTTCCGAATAGTTGGAATTGCGCTTCGGATCTGCTTTTCGGTTGTTTTTTGATTGTAAATCGCTCTTTCAGAGAAAAAATGCTTTATTGTTTTTCTTTCGTATTCCTTATTTCAGATGCTGCATTACTGTTTTGTTTTGAGCTGATCATAAAAAGAATGGATCAGATGATCTGCAATATTTTTCCAAATCACAGGAAGGAGCCGTTATGGCAAAAAATTCGAAAATTACTTATCATGAACAGACAGATATGGAAAATACGTTGAAGCTCCGTGAAGTCTTAAAATCACTTCCCGAGTTTGCCAATGATTTTTTTCGTGCAGTCAGCACAACGACTTCTACCAGTACACGAATTAAATATGCGTATGACCTTCGGATCTTCTTTCAGTTCCTTCTGACGGAAAATCCTGCCTTTCAAAACCATACTATGGACAAATTAAAACTGGATGTCCTCGATTCCGTGACGGCGCTTGACATTGAGGAATACATAGAATATTTAAAAGCTTATAAGGATTCCAGGGATGAATATACGACTAACGGAGAAAAAGGCCTGAAACGCAAGCTTTCCAGTCTCCGTACTTTTTATTCTTATTTTTTCAAGAAAGAATTGATCCAGACCAACCCTACGCTTCTTGTTGATATGCCGAAGCTTCATGAAAAGGAAATTATCCGTCTGGATCCGGATGAGGTGGCTCAGCTGCTGGATTTTGTAGAAAGCTGCGGAGAAGGGATGACACCCCACCAGAAGGCATATTATGAAAAAACAAAAGCCCGTGATCTTGCGATCATTACTCTCCTGCTTGGGACGGGAATCCGTGTCTCGGAGTGTGTCGGACTGGATGTCGAAGATGTGGATTTCAAAAACAATGGAATTAAGGTTGTGCGAAAAGGCGGCAATGAGATGATCGTCTATTTTGGCGGTGAAGTCGAGAAAGCCCTTCGGGATTATCTGGAGGTGCGTGCAAATATTGAGCCGGTGACCGGACACGAACATGCACTCTTCTATTCTTCTCAGAGAAAACGGATCAATGTAAAGACGGTGGAGAATCTTGTGAAAAAGTATGCGTCCCAGATCACTACCACCAAGAAGATCACACCCCATAAGCTCCGAAGCACCTATGGAACAACCTTGTATCAGGAGACCGGTGATATTTATCTGGTGGCGGATGTCCTTGGGCATAAGGATGTCAATACAACGAAAAAACATTATGCGGCAATTGATGATGCAAGGCGGCGGAAGGCAGCAAGCGCTGTGAAACTCCGGGAGGAATAAGCGGTTGGCTTTTATTTCTTCTTTAATTCTGCAATTGCCCCATAATGCAGAATATTAAATTCAGCTGGAGCGATACGTTCAAGAAGCTCCATGTGCTCCTGTTCCCATTTGGCAATTATTGCCATGGGTTTACATATTATAGTTATGTAAACTCATGGCGTGATATATAATCCTACAATTTCCTCATCATCCAATAGACATCCGCATATGTCCCGTCTTTATATTTCATATTATCCGGCAGGGTTCCGCAGATGCGAAAGCCCATCTTCTGATACAGGGAAATTGCCCTGCGGTTTTCGGTCACCACTTCAAGCTTCTTCCTCCACAGGATTTCGAAGAAGCAGCTGGTGCCCATGGATTGAAATCGTCTCTTCTTTTCTTCTCATATTGAATGCTCCTTTCTTCTTAAAAATGCAGGTACAAAAGCATGTTATCGAAAGATTAGGAGAACATATTCTCCCGAAAACTTTCCATCATCAGTACCTCTCCGGTCACCGGCTGTTTTAAATACAGTCTCCAGGCATGAAGCGCCGTCCGTGTGGAGGAAACATAGGTGTCATTTCCGTACAGAGGATCTCCCAGCAGTGGATGTCCGATTGCTGCCATATGGACACGGATCTGGTGGGTCCGTCCGGTCTCGATGCGGCACAGAACCAGTGAACAGTGCCGGTCGGAACATAACACTTCATATCGGGTCAATGCCCTTTTTCCGTTGGCGGCAACCTGCATCTTCATCAGGCTGCCTGGAAGAGGCGCAATTGGCAGGCAGATTTCGCCGGAACGTTCGGATGAGGAAAAGAGACCGTTCACAAGTGCCAGGTATTCCTTCCGAAAGATGCCTTCCTCTTTCTGGCGAGCCAGACGCTCGGCGGCAAGCCGGTTTTTGGCAAAAAGCAGCGTTCCGGAAGTATCCTTATCCAGACGGCCGATACAGCGAATTGGTGCCTTTTCCGACCCACATCCGGCGAGATATGCGGCAGCCTGGTTCGCAAGGGTATCCTGATAATGTCCGTGCGCAGGATGACAGACCTCTCCGGCTTTCTTGTCGACCACCAGCAGATCTTCATCTTCGTACAGGATGTGCAATGGTTTTTCCAGAAAAGGCAGTTCCTGCACGTTTCGGTTCTGCTCGGAGAAAGTCACGCGGATCCTGTCACCGCTGTGAACGGAATAGACGATCCGTTGTTTTTGCCCATTAACGGTGATTCCGTCGGAAAGAAATTTCAGCTGCCGGATCTGTCTGACAGACAGTCCCAGACGGCGTTTCAGGATCAGTTCCAGGCGAACTCCGTCGTCCTGTTCGATTGCCTGGTATTCCAGGGTACGCATGGATCAAAGATCCTCCAGCAATATGGTAAACGGACCGTCGTTGACCAGGGAAACTTTCATCTCGGCACCGAAAATGCCGGTTTCCACCACAGGCACCTGTTCTTTCGCTTTCTGAATGATATATTCATACAGCCGCTGTGCAGATTCCGGATCACCGGCGTCTGTGAAACTTGGGCGATTGCCTTTTTTGCAGCTTGCATAAAGGGTAAACTGTGACACAAGAAGCAGTTCCCCATCGACATCCTTCAGAGAGAGATTGGTCTTTCCATTTTCGTCTTCGAAAATGCGGAGACCGAGAAGCTTTTTCAGATACCGGTCAGCGATTTCCTCCGTATCCCCCTGCCCTACCCCAAGGAAGACCAGGTAGCCTTTTCCGATTTTTCCGACAATCTTATGTTCCACTTCCACGGATGCTTCCGTGACACGCTGTACTACAAATTTCATTGGTTGTCTCCTTTTCTGTTCCTTTGAATGGATGATAAATAATGATACCAGAGAAGACGATTTTTGACAAGTTCCCGACGGCAGAAAGCGATCAGGATTATTTACAAACGCAGGACTTTCCGATATAATAAACCGTACATGTTTTTATATTTTAACTGGATTGGAGAAAATTATATGAAACTTCAGCAGCTTTTAAGCTATACAAGAAAAGCCGTAGATGAATATCAGATGATCGAGGAAGGGGACCGGATCGCGGTGGGAATCTCCGGAGGAAAGGATTCCCTGACTTTGCTTTATGCGCTGCACGGTCTGAAAAGGTTCTATCCGAAGCATTTTGAACTGGAAGCTATTACCGTAGACCTGGGCTTCCAAGGCTTTGATCTGAGCCGTATCGAGGCGCTGTGCAGGGAACTGGAGGTTCCCTATACCATCGTCCGGACAGAGATTGCTAAGATTATCTTTGATGAAAGGAAGGAAACCAATCCCTGTTCTCTGTGTGCAAAAATGCGCAAGGGAGCCCTGAATCAGGCAATCAAAGAACGGGGCTGCAACAAGGTCGCTTACGCGCACCACAAGGATGATATTGTGGAGACAATGCTGATGTCGCTGATCTATGAGGGACGTTTTCACTCCTTCTCTCCGAGAACCTATCTGGACCGGATGGATCTGACTGTGATACGGCCGATGATGTTCGTGGACGAAGCGGATGTGATTGGATTCAGAAACAAGTATCAGCTTCCGGTGGAAAAAAGCCCGTGTCCGGCGGACGGATATACGAAACGGCAATATGTCAAAGAACTGCTCGCCCAGCTGAACCGTGAAAATCCGGGCGTTAAAGAACGGATGTTTTCTGCTGTCCTGAACGGCAAGATTTCCGGCTGGCCGGAACGGGTTCCCCACAGACGATGAAAATACACATAACAGTTCATCTGGCTGAACGATTGCTTCACAGGCATAAGGAGGGACAATTTCAGTTGCCTGTTCTCCCGCTTCTGTGGTATGATGAAAGAAATGAGAAACAAAGTGGACAAACCATGAAAAATTCGTACATAGAAGAGGGGAACAGGTGAAAACGAAAGAACCTTTATCGTATCGGGGAAAATACCTTCTGCTGGCGGTAATGCCAGTTTATTTTATGATCGCGGGGTTGTTTTGTCAGCCTGTGGATGAGATTTTCAGCGGGCTGATTGCCATCCTTCGTGAGCCGGACTTTCTGATCACCGATTACTTTGTAGTCGGTGGAGTAGGTGCGGCTTTTTTTAATGCAGGAACGATCACTCTGATCCTTCTGGTGTTTCTTTACTGTATCCGAATGGAGTTTGACGGTCACACGATCACTTCCTGCTGTCTGCTCTTCGGCTTCTCTCTGTTCGGAAAAAATCTGCTGAATATCTGGGCGATTCTGTTTGGTGTGTTCCTGTATGCACGCTGCCACAGAGTTTCTATTCGGAACCACCTGTATGTTGGTCTCTACGGCACCAGTCTTTCACCGATCATTACCCAGGTGATGCAGATTGGCCATCTTCCGCTGGCGGGCAGGCTTGTCCTGAGCGTTGTTGTGGGGATCTGTATCGGATTTGTCCTTCCGCCCCTCTCCGCTCATGTCCGCGATATTCATAAAGGCTATTTTTTATACAATGTCGGGTTCTCCGCCGGTATCATTGCGACGGTGGTCATTTCTCTGTTCAAATCTTTTGGGATCACGGTAGAATCCCGCTTGATCTGGGATGAAAGTCACAATACATTGTTCGGTATCCTTTTGAGCGTGTTTTTTGTGGGAATGATCGTATTTGCGCTGGCAAGGGAAAAGACATGCGTTCTGAAAAAATATTGGCAGATCCTGAAATGCTCCGGAATCGGAGGAACGGATTACTGGAAAGACTACGGGGACTATGCGGTTCTTTTCAATATGGGGGTCAACGGTCTGTTCGCCACAGGTTTTGTGCTGGCTGTGGGCGGCGATCTGAACGGACCGACCATCGGGGGGATTTTTACGATCGTTGGATTTTCCTCTACCGGAAAGCATCTGAGAAATATTGCACCGATCATGATCGGGGTGTACCTGGCAAGTCTGACAAAGCACTGGTCCATCAACGAACCGGCGCCTCTGCTTGCCTTGCTGTTTTCTACGACCCTGGCGCCCATTGCCGGGGAATTTGGCGTTTTTGCAGGCCTTGTGGCGGGTTTCCTGCATTCCTCCGTTGCGTTGAATGTGGGGATTGTGTACAGTGGGATGAATCTGTACAATAACGGATTTGCCGGCGGGCTGGTGGCAGCCTTTATGGTGCCGGTCATCCTTTCCTTCCGCAGCCGGATGAGCCGGATAAAAAACGAGGATATCCTGTAGTCCATTATTTGTGATACGGCGCTCCCTCGATGATCCGGTATCCGCGATAGATCTGTTCCAGCAAGATCACCCGCATCAGCTGGTGAGGAAAGGTCATTTTCGAAAAACTCAGCGCGTAATCAGATCTTTGAAGCACATTATCTCCAAGGCCGATGGAGCCTCCGATCACAAACATCAGATGGCTCTTTCCCTGAATTCCCAGCTGTTCGATCTTTCGGGCAAAGGTTACAGAGTCCAGCATATGACCGTCGATTTCCAGTGTGATCACATAGGCGTCGTCCCGGATGTGTTTTAAGAGCCGCTCTCCTTCTTTCTGGCGGATCGCCTGTTCCACGGCAGGGATGGCTGCATCCGGGGTTTTTTCATCGGCGACTTCGATGATCTCAAGTTTACAGTAGCGTCCAAGGCGTTTGTCATATTCCGAAATCGCGTCTTTCAGATATTTTTCCTTGATTTTTCCAACTGTGAGCAGTGTAATTTTCAATGGATCCTCTCCTTTCGGTAAGTACGGTAGCAAAGCAATAGCTGCAGCGAAAAGAATGACTGGCAAGAAAAGAAAAGTGCCGGATCTGCAGCGGTGGCGTAACCGTTCAGCTGTCTGACGATTACGCGGCGGCACACGCCTGCTTTTCCGCTGTAAATCCGGCTTTTTTTTACACGTATTCTGTCATTTTCAAACGATCATATCCAGAGACTATTCTTCATAGTCCAGGCAGGCACGGTCGCAGACGAAAGGCCTTACATAGGTGTCAGCGACTTTTACATGTTCCGGATGGCTGCCGTAGACTGCCACATCCTCCGGTTTCTCCAGCGTTGTCACTAGCGCCATGTCATGAGTGCTGGAAGACAGCGGAGCCGGTACGAATCTTGCGGTAAGGAGCCCCGGAACCTTGCCTACCAGGCTTTCCAGGTGTTCCGCCATCTCTTTCATACGCTCGCTTTTTTCTTCTTCGGGAACCTCCGGACGGAAGTTCCACATCACAATATGATGTACCATAGAGGTTACTCCTGTTTTCCCATGATATATTCGTGGATACCTTTTGCTCCGGCTTTTCCTGCGCCCATTGCCAGGATAACGGTAGCGGCTCCTGTTACTGCGTCTCCGCCGGCATATACGCCTTCTTTGGAGGTCTTTCCGAACTCTTCATCTGCGATGATACATTTTCTTCTGTTCACATCCAGTCCATAGGTGGTGGAGGAGATCAGCGGATTCGGAGAAGTTCCCAGAGACATGATGACGGTGTCCACTTCAATCTCAAATTCGGAACCTGGGATCTCTACCGGACGTCTTCTTCCGGAAGCATCCGGTTCGCCAAGCTCCATGCGGATGCAGCGGATACCGGTTACCCAGTCGTTTTCGTCTACAAGGATCTCTACCGGATTCGTCAGAAGGTCAAAGATAACGCCTTCTTCTTTTGCGTGATGTACTTCTTCCACACGCGCCGGAAGCTCAGCCTCGGAACGGCGGTAGATGATATGTACTTCCGCGCCAAGACGCAGGGCAGTTCTCGCAGCATCCATTGCCACGTTTCCGCCGCCGACAACAGCGACTTTTTTGCCGTGAGCGATCGGGGTATCATAGTCCTCGCGGTATGCTTTCATCAGGTTGTTTCTGGTCAGATATTCATTTGCGGAGAATACGCCGTTTGCCTGTTCTCCCGGGATTCCCATGAACATCGGAAGACCTGCGCCGGAACCGATGAAGACAGCCTCAAAGCCTTCCTCCTGCATCAGTTCGTCGATGGTCACGGATTTTCCGATGATGACATTGGTTTCGATTTTTACGCCGAGAGATTTTACGTTCTCGATCTCTTCTGCAACGACTTTATCCTTCGGAAGACGGAACTCCGGAATTCCGTAGCTCAGAACACCGCCGGCTTTGTGCAGCGCTTCAAAGATGGTTACGTCATAGCCCAGACGTGCCAGATCGCCGGCACAGGTAAGGCCTGCAGGACCGGAACCGATGACAGCGACTTTGTGTCCGTTCTTTTCCGTGGGAGCAGTCGGTTTGATCCCGTTCTCTTTCGCCCAGTCCGCAACGAAACGCTCCAGTTTTCCGATGGAAACCGGGTCACCTTTGATACCGCGGATACATTTTCCTTCGCACTGGCTTTCCTGTGGGCAGACACGTCCGCAGACTGCCGGAAGGGCGCTGGACTCTCCGATGATCTTATAAGCTTCTTCGATGTTTCCTTCTTTTACCTGGGAGATGAATCCAGGGATATCAATGTTTACCGGGCAGCCGGTGATACATTTTGCATTTTTACAATTCAGGCAGCGGGAAGCCTCTTCCATCGCCTCTTCTTTATTATATCCGAGACATACCTCGTCAAAATTTGTCGCACGTACCTTTGGATCCTGCTCACGGACCGGTACTCTTGTTAATCCTTTTGCCATTATTTGTCACCTCCGCAATGTCCGCATCCGCCGTGATGCGTGTCGCCTTCTTTTAATCTCAGGATCGCACGTCCTTCTTCTGTCTTGTACATCTGCTGACGCTTCATTGCCTCGTCGAAGTTGATCAGATGTCCGTCAAATTCAGGACCATCCACGCAGGCAAATTTCACTTCTCCGCCTACGGTCACACGGCAGGCGCCGCACATGCCGGTTCCGTCTACCATGATCGGGTTCATGCTGACGATGGTGTGGATGCCCAGTTCTTTTGTCAGCAGACAGACAAATTTCATCATGATCATAGGACCGATCGCTACACAGACGTCATAGTGTTTGCCCTGGTTTTCTACCAGATCGCGGAGCACATCAGTACCCATGCCTTTGCGGATGTAGGAACCGTCGTCTGTGGTGATATACAGGTTGCAGACCTGCTTGAACTCATCTTCCAGGATGATCAGGTCTTTATTTCTTGCGCCGATGATGACATCTGCTTCGATGCCGTGCTCATGGAGCCATTTCGCCTGAGGATAAACCGGAGCGGTTCCGACGCCGCCGGCAACAAACACGATTTTTTTCTTTTTCAGTTCGTCCAGATCTTCTTTGCAGAATTCGGACGGCTGTCCCAGAGGGCCTACAAAGTCCATGAATGCGTCGCCTTCCTTCAGCTCAGCCATACGCATTGTGGATTCACCGATGGGTTGGAAAACAATGGTAATCGTACCTTTTTCTCTGCTGTAATCGCAGATAGTCAGAGGAATGCGTTCCCCTTCTTCGTCCATCTTGACGATGACGAACTGTCCTGGCAGACAGTGCTTTGCAACCCGCGGCGCTTTTACTTCCATGAGAAAAATGTTAGCAGCGAGTTTTTCCGCTTTTACAATTTTGTACATAATGTCCTCCTAAAATAATTTATTTTAACACACTGTCACATAGCGTATCCACAGGCGGCATGCCTGAAAATACGTTCCGGGGCAGTATGTTAGTATCGTGATTCCAGATACTGTTCAAACTGTTCCATCGTCATGAGGATCTTACGGGGTTTTGTACCCTCTTCTTCTCCGACGACTCCGGCTTCACAGAGCTGGTCCATGATCCGGGCGGCACGGTTGAAACCGATCTTGAAGACTCTCTGGAGCATTCCGATGGATGCCTTGTCCTTCTCGATGATGAATTTTCCGGCATCCGCGAAGTAGGCATCCTGATCTTCGCCGTGTCCGGCGGCAGCTGCCGTGGATTCGGCAACGCTGTTGTTGATCTTCTGCTCCATTTCCGGATTATAGGCAGCTTCCCCGATATGTTCTTTCAGGAAAGCGACGACATCTGAAACTTCCTTATCAGAGACGAATGCGCCCTGCAGACGGGCTGGTTTCTGATAATCCTGAGGTTTGAAAAGCATATCACCTTTGCCCAGCAGCTTTTCTGCTCCGTTCATATCCAGGATGGTACGGCTGTCCACGCCGGAGGAAACAGAAAAGGCGATCCGGGACGGCATATTGGCTTTGATCAGCCCTGTAATGACATTGACGGACGGTCTCTGGGTCGCGATGATCAGGTGGATGCCGGCGGCACGGGCAAGCTGTGCCAGGCGGCAGATCGCGTCCTCGACCTCGCCGGGAGCGACCATCATAAGGTCTGCAAGCTCGTCGACGATGATAACGATCTGAGGCATTTTTTCCGGAGCATCGGAACCGCCCGAAAATTTTGACTGTTCGATTTTGGCATTGTATCCGCGGATATCGCGGACGTTATATTCCGCAAATTTATTGTAGCGGTCGGTCATCTCCGAAACTGCCCAGTTCAGCGCGCCGGAAGCCTTCTTCGGATCGGTCACAACCGGGATCAGCAGATGCGGGATCCCGTTGTATACGGAAAGTTCCACCACTTTTGGATCAATCATGATCAGACGGACATCCTCCGGCTTTGCCTTGTACAGGATACTCATGATCAACGTGTTGATGCAGACAGATTTACCGGAGCCTGTTGCGCCGGCGATCAGCAGATGAGGCATCTTAGCGATATCTGTGACCACAGGCTGACCTGCAATATCTTTCCCAACCGCGAAGGCAATGTTGGACGGATGCTTTTTAAACGTCTGGGACTCCAGCAGATCCCGCAGCATGACCGGGGTATTGGTGGCGTTAGGAATTTCGATTCCCACTGCCGCTTTTCCCGGGATCGGGGCCTCAATACGGATGTCCGCCGCAGCCAGGTTCAGTTTGATGTCGTCCGTCAGACTGACGATCTTGCTGACCTTGACGCCCTGTTCCGGCAGAAGCTCGTATCGGGTGACAGTCGGACCGCAGCTCACATTGGTGACGGTCACGTTTACTCCGAAGTTCCGGAGCGTCTGTTCCAGCTTGTGGGCAGTCTCCCGCAGATGAGCGTCGGAGTCTCCGGAGATTTTGCGGTCCCCTTTCTTCAGAAGGGACAGGGGCGGAAATTTATATACACTTTTTTTCGGCGCGGAATTGCCGCTGATTTCCTGCCGGATGCTGGAGACGCTGTCCGCAATCTCCCCGGGGGAAGATTTTGGATTCAGATGCTTTCCCCGGCTGGAAGGAGCAGGGATATTTTCCGGTTCCTCTGCCGCGGCGGTTTCCGCGGAATCTGCCGCTTCCTCTTCAGATGCCCGGTGAATGGACAGTTCCGGCAGCGCCATCTGGTGTGTTTTTTCCTCTTCTTTCAGGTTAAAGTCAAAGAAAGCCCGTTTCTTTTTTGAAGCGTTTTGTTTCGAAAAAGAGGATACAGGTTCCTCGTCTTCCTCGGACAGGTCCTCTTCAGCCACACGGGCGGCACGTTTTTTATGATCCTCCTGTTTCCGCTGTACCGCCTGACGTCTCTGCTCTTTTGCAGAGTTCCAGACACGGCTGCTTCCCTCATGAAGATTGCGAAGAACCGGCCGCTGTGTCATGATGATCGCGGAAATGATGATTCCGATGATAACGATCACATAAGCGCCGATTGCTCCAAAGGCAGCACCGAAAATCCGTACGAGGATCCCGCCGAACAGACCACCTCCCAGATGATCATAGACACTGTCAGTGTAATAGTCCAGGACCCTTGTGGTATCGCTGTAACCAGATGTCAGCAGCTGCATAAAGGCGCAGAACAGAAGAAAACATGCGATGCACCCGGAAAGCTTCCAGATGACCAGAGAATTCTTCTTGTTGGCGATATAAAATGCCGTCAGAGCAAACAGAAGAATCGGAAAGATCCATGCGGAAATTCCGAAAAGCCCGAAAAAGAAATCGCTGACTGCGTTGCCTACAATTCCTCCCACGCCGAAATTGCTCAGCATCAGAAGGATGGAAACGGCAAGGACTGTCAGAAGGACGATTTCCACACGGATGCCGTCCGACGGCTGTTTCTTCGGCGGACGGCCGCGTCTTTTTCCGGAAGCGGTTGTTTTTTTCTTTGTTGTGGTTTTCTTTGCTGCCGTTGTTTTTCGTGCAGTGCCGGTTTTGGATCCGGCAGATTTATTTTTAGTTGCATTTGCCATGCAGACGTTCCTCCCCTTATCGTTCCGTCTTTACAGTGCAAAATTAACGGCAATAAAAATAATACCGATGATTACACAATATAAAGCAAAAACTTTTAATTTGATCCTGGTGACGATCCGGAGCATGACGCGGATCGTAAAGTATCCGACGATACCGGAAACCAGGATGGCTGTGATATAAGGTCCGGGTCCCACCGAAAGCGGTTCGCTGACCTTTGTGATTTCCAGGATCATACCGCCGATGATTGCCGGCACGGACATGAGCATGGAATATTTGACTGCAAATTTGCGGCCGAGACCTGCCAGAAGACATGCGGACAGGCCGGTACCGAATCTGGAAATTCCCGGCAGTACGGAAAAACCTTGAAAAATACCGGCGATCAGTGCATCCCCAGGCTTCATGTTTTTTGGTATTTTCTCTCCTCTGGGAACCATATCCGCTACCAGAAGCATGACTGCTGTGATGAAAAAAAGAACGCCCGGCATCAGAAGGGAATCAAAGGCAAGAAACGCAATATCGCGCATCAGCCATCCGATCACAGCCGTAGGAATTGTGGTGATCACAAGCAGAAAAGCAAGATTCCGGTAGTTCGTGGAGAGAATCTTCCGGTAGGGGACTTCCTCCATGGAATGCCGGTGGCGAAACTTCAGCTTTAAATTATGGATCAGATCCTGAAGAATTCCGAACAGGGATAAAACAACCCTGCGGATATCTTTGCGAAATACCAGAAAGACTGCGACGAGCGTACCCATATGAAGAGCCACGTCAAACAGAATGGTCTGGTTGTTCTGTATATTCAATAGCTGCTGAGCAAGAACCAGGTGCGCGGAACTGCTCACCGGGAGAAATTCGGTTATACCCTGGATGATACCCAGCAGGACAGCTTCTAAAATTGACATATGTAAGATTCCTCTGTCTTTCTCTTAGGTGTAATTTACGACTTTTAATTTTAGCATAAAACCTCCCCAAATACAATGGGGAGGTTGGTGTCACGGCGTTAAATTTTTGTCATTTACCGTTCTCTTCCTTATATTTTCTTATCAGGGCATGAAGCTTCTTCAGAGCCGGTGCAATACCGCCGACTTCATCGATCAGTCCTTCCTGTACCGCCTGCGGGCCTTCCAGCATGGTTCCCACGTCTTTGACCAGGGTTTTGGTGTCCAACATCAGCTCTTCCAGCCGTTGTTTGGATATCCGGGAATGTTCCGAGACAAAGGTGGTGATACGGTCCTGGGTTTTTTCCATATTCCGGTAGGTCTGAGCGACGCCGATGAACATTCCGTTGGTGCGGACCGGATGGATGACCATTGTACCGCTTGGAACGATCAGGGAATAGTCGGCGGAGACCGCCAGCGGAACGCCGATGGAGTGTCCGCCGCCCAGAACGAGAGATACCGTAGGTTTCTGCATGGAAGCGATCATCTCTGCAATGGCAAGTCCCGCTTCCACATCTCCGCCTACGGTATTCAGAAGAATCAGAAGCCCGTCGATCTCATCGTTGTCCTCGACCCGTGCGAGAGTCGGCAGAATATGCTCATATTTGGTGGCCTTTGCCCGCTCTCCCAGTGCTTCATGCCCTTCTACCTCTCCAATAATGGACAGAAGGTAAATGTTGCTCTTTAATTCTACGATATTTTCTTTTGATGTGAGATTTTCCTGTTCCATCATGATGCAGATGTTCCTTTCTGTTTGTTCGGATCCCAGGGCATCGGAGCTTTTCGGGATCCCATAGTAATACTGACCGTCTGTCAGGAAAAGTATCTGCATCATTGAATCAAATTATTCGTCCAGATTGGTGTATACGTTCTGAACGTCGTCGTCGTCCTCCAGAAGGTCCAGAGTACGGTTCAGGTTTTTCAGCGCCTGCTCATCCGTCAGGGCAATATAGTTCTGAGGGATCATCGCGATATCAGCCTCTGCCATCGGGATTCCTTCTTTTTCCAGCGCCTCGCGCACGGCGGAAAAATCATCCGGAGCGGTCAGGATTTCGTAGCTGTCTTCCTCTTCCTGGAAATCTTCCGCGCCGGCATCCAGAGCCATCATCATCAGATCGTCAGAGTCCATCTCGCACTCTTCTTTGTCGATGATGATCTGTCCTTTCTGATCGAACATATAAGAAACACATCCCGGAGTTCCGACATTTCCGTTTCCTTTGGTAAATGCGCTTCTTACGTTGGCTGCGGTACGGTTTTTATTATCGGTCAGGGTCTCAACGATGATAGCGATTCCGTTGGGACCGTAACCTTCATATGTAATACGTTCATAGTTGTCGGCATTGGAATCTCCGGCAGCTTTTTTGATTCCGCGCTCGATGGTGTCGTTCGGCATGTTGTTTGCTTTTGCCTTGGCGATTACATCACGCAGTTTGCTGTTGTTTGCCGGGTCCGGACCGCCCTCTTTTACGGCGATCACGATCTCACGGCCGATAATGGTAAAAATTTTGCCCTTTTTGGCGTCGTTTTTTTCTTTCTTATGCTTAATATTGGCAAACTTGGAATGTCCTGACATGTTTATTCTCTCCTTTTTCTCTGTTTCAGCGAATCTGTGCTTCAGCGTAAAGCCATTAATAAAATATATCACTTTCCCTGACATTCGTCAAGAATCGGGAAAGGATTCTCATCAGCCTTATGTAAGCAGGTCCAGGCTGATTTTCAGGGCTTCGTCCACAGAAGCCAGCTGTTCTTTGTTCAGATGGCAGATCTTATCTTTCAGCCTCCGCTTGTCGATGGTGCGGAGCTGTTCCAGCAGGATCACGGAATCCCGCATGATCCCGTAGGCGGAAGCTTCGATTTCTATATGCGTCGGCAGTTTTGCCTTGTTCATCTTGGATGTGATGGCTGCGCAGATCACGGTGGGGCTGTGTTTGTTGCCGATATCATTTTGTATGATCAAAACCGGGCGCACACCGCCCTGCTCGCTTCCTACGACCGGCCGCAGGTCTGCATAAAAAATATCGCCTCGTTTAATCATCAATGTTGTTCACTCTCCGATTTTTATGGTCTGGCTTAAGTATTCCCGTTTTTTCTCGGAGGTATACCTGCAGGGACGGGAGGTTCCGTCGGAAGGCTTTAAAAGACGCTGTGGCGTTCCAAAGTTTCCTGCCCCCGGAACAGTGGGTCGAAAGTAAGGGTTTGGATCAGGTCGCCGGCGAGCACGGAGGCTTCGTTTCTCTGGCTGGCGGCAAGTTCTCCCAGCAGCCCGTGGAGA
>PPYF01437365.1_pt1 | contig 69223 bp, 62 predicted proteins | sample 1559871 | NCBI WGS metagenome assembly PPYF01 (sample SAMN08240021, study PRJNA423297) | Human gut metagenome, whole genome shotgun sequencing project.
ATAAAATGCGAAACGGTGATGTTGTGACCGCCGAAGCCATCCTTAACCGCTTCATCAACAAACTTGAAATCCGTGGAGCTGTTTATCGTCCCGGCATCTACCAGTTGAATGGAAAACTGAATACAGTCCGTGAACTGGTAAACGAAGCTCAAGGCCTGACCGGTGATGCCTTCTTGAACCGTGCTGTTCTCTATCGTCAGCGTGAAGATCTGACTACCGAAGTTGTTCCAGTAGACATCAAAGGCATCATGGACGGTACTTCCCAAAATATCATCCTGATGAAAAATGACATCCTTTATATTCCTAGTATTCATGACCTGGAAGACAGAGGCAACGTCGTAATCCACGGTGAAGTAGCCAAACCTGATTCCTATCCTTATGCGGATAACATGACCCTTGAAGACTTGATCATTCAAGCAGGTGGATTGCGTGAAGCCGCTTCTGTAGTCCGTGTAGATGTATCCCGTAGGATTAAGAATCCTCGTAGTACAGTGGATAACGATACTATCGGCCAGATATATACATTTTCTCTAAAAGAAGGTTTTATTGTAGATGGAACTCCCGGCTTTGTCCTTCAACCTTACGATGAAGTTTATGTACGTCGCAGTCCGGGGTATCAAGCTCAACAGAATGTAGTTGTTGAAGGTGAAATTCTGTTTGGAGGCTCTTATGCTATGACCAGTCGTGAAGAACGTCTTTCGGACTTAATCAATAAAGCTGGAGGTGCAACGAATTATGCCTACTTACGTGGTGCCAAATTGACTCGTGTAGCCAATGCAAGTGAAAAGAAACGCATGGGTGATGTAATCCGTTTGATGAGTCGACAGTTGGGTGAAGCTATGATGGACTCTTTGGGTGTTCGTGTGGAAGATACCTTTAGTGTTGGTATTGACTTGAAGAAAGCATTAGCGAATCCTGGAAGTACAGCAGATATTGTCTTGCGTGAAGGTGATGTGATTTCTATTCCGAAAAATAATAATACGGTTACGATCAATGGTGCTGTAATGGTTCCGAATACAGTTTCATATATAGAGGGTGAAAATATAGATTATTACCTGAATCAGGCCGGTGGTTATTCTGAAAATGCAAAGAAGAGTAAGAAATTTATAGTTTACATGAACGGCCAGGTAACTAAAGTGAAAGGTAGTGGCAAGAAACAGATTGAGCCTGGGTGTGAGATAATTGTGCCTAGTAAAGCTAAGAAAAAAATTAATATGGGTAATATTCTAGGTTACGCTACTACATTCAGCACTTTGGGAATGATGGTTGCATCTATTGCTAATCTGATCAAAAAATAAAAGATAACAGCTTATACCACTATGATAGAAGGAGAATCTGAAAAAGAAATAAGACAGAAGCAGAGTAACCATACAGATGAGGAGATCGAAATTGATCTAATGGGTATTCTTCGTAAGATTATAGGTATTCGTAAGACAATCTATAAAGCAGCTAGTATTGGATTAGTGATGGGAATTATAATTGCTTTAAGTATTCCTAAACAATATACTGTAACAGTCACTCTTTCTCCGGAAATGGGTACTTCAAAAGAAGGCGGTTTATCCGGTTTGGCAGCTTCTTTCTTAGGAAGCGGAGTTGCTATGGGTGATGGTACTGATGCTTTGAATGCTTCTTTGTCTGCCGATATTGTATCTTCTACTCCTTTTTTACTGGAGCTTTCTACAATGAAAGTACAGGTGACGAAAAATAAAGTTATGACATTGGATACTTATCTGGATGAGGAGTCTTCTCCTTGGTGGAATTATGTAATCGGGTTTCCGGGTATGGTAATTGGTGGGGTAAAGTCATTGTTTACCGAAGAGGATGAACTCACATCTTCTGATCAAGAAAGTCAGGGTACAATCGAATTATCAAAGAAAGAGCTGGGGAAGATTAAAGCTCTAAAGAATATGATAATCGCTTCTGTAGATAAGAAGACATCTATGACTTCTGTTGCTGTAACCTTGCAAAATCCTAAGGTGACTGCAGTCGTTGCCGATTCTGTTGTGAAGAAATTACAGGAATATATCATAGGCTATCGAACTTCCAAATCGAAAGAGGATTGCCTCTATTTAGAGAAATTATTCAAAGAGCGCCAGCAGGAGTATTACACTGCTCAGCAGAAATATGCTGATTATCTGGATTCTCATGACAATATTATTTTGCAAAGTGTTCGTGCTGAACAGGAACGTTTACAGAATGATATGAATTTGGCTTATCAGGTTTATAGTCAAGTGGCAAATCAACTTCAGGTTGCCAGGGCTAAAGTTCAGGAGGAAAAACCTGTGTTTGCTATTGTAGAGCCTGCGGTGGTGCCGCTGACCCCTTCGGGAACCAGTATGAAGATATATGTTTTGGCATTTATTTTTCTGTCTGTTTGCGTTGTTATATTCTGGAATTTATTCGGGAAAGATTTCTTGAATAAGTTTAAAGAAATTCGGGCTTAATATATTCATTAGTTAAATACTATGGCATCAACTAACCAAATAAATAAAGTAGTAGAATTTATTGCAGTTCTAGGCGATCTAGTCATTCTGAATCTCTGTTTGTTGCAGTTTCTGTTCTTTTGGGAAAACGTATTTATATATTCGCCCTTTTCATGTACTACTTCTTTGATGATGACTTCGCTTAGCCTTTGTTATTTAGCATGTTCGGCATCTCGTGGAAAAGTTTGGAGCAGTAGGGAAATTCGTGCAGATCAGCTTGTGCTACGTGTATTGAAAAATATTATAACTTTTTCAGTATTTTGGGCATGTATTATGGCATTTAGTGGAATATCTATTATTTCTCCTCTTTTTTTTGTTATCTATTTTTTTACACTTTTTGTTGTATTAAGTATTTATCGTATTATAATTCGTCATTCGCTGATTGCTTATTGCGCCAAGGGCAAACATAAGCGTTATGCTGTTTTTATTGGTGGAGGCAATAATATGCAGATGTTATATGAAGAAATGGAAAGTTCTTTGGCATCTATTTATGAAGTTGTTGGTTATTTTGATATTAAACCTAATGAGACTTTTTCATCTCAATGTCTATATTTGGGTAATCCTGAAAGTTTTGCTGATTTTATGTCTGGACAAACAGGAATAAAGCATATTTTTTGTTCCTTGTCGGTGGAGGAAGGACGCTATAATTTTTCTATAATGAATTATTGTGAGAACCATTTGCTCTATTTTCATGGTGTTCCTAATGTTTGTAAAGGTTTCCCGCGACGTATTTGGCATAGTATGATTGGTAATATGCCGATTTTGAATTTAAGATATGAACCTCTTAGTAAGGTGGAGAATCGTATATTAAAAAGAATATTCGATATTGTGTTATCTGGTATTTTTTTAGTTACAATTTTTCCTTTTGTTTATCTCCTTGTAGGAAGTATTATTAAATTAACTTCTCCTGGTCCTATACTTTTTAAACAAATGCGAACTGGTTTGGATGGTGTAGACTTCCTATGTTATAAATTTCGTTCTATGAAAGTAAACGATGAAGCTGATAGTAAGCAGGCGACAATTGATGATCCTCGGAAAACCTGGTTTGGCGACTTTCTTAGACGCTCTAATATTGATGAACTCCCTCAGTTTATAAATGTCTTTAGAGGTGAAATGTCAATAGTTGGACCTCGTCCTCATATGTTGTCTCATACGGAGACTTATGCCCAACTGATCGATAAATATATGGTGAGGCATTTCATTAAACCAGGAGTGACCGGATGGGCACAAACACATGGTTTTCGTGGTGAAACAAGAGAGCTTTCACAGATGGAGGAACGTGTTAAAGCTGATATTTGGTATATGGAGCATTGGACAATATTGCTTGATTTATATATCATTTATAAGACTATAGCAAATGTAATTGTGGGGGAAAAAAACGCATATTAAGGTATCTTTTACAGGCACAGAACGCCTCAAATATATCGATTAAAACATATCTGCTTATGAATAAAAAAGAAGCTCTGAAGCAACAAATTCTTCAGTTATCTCGTGAATATTATAATGAGGTTCATCGGGACTCAAAAATCTTTGAACCTGGGAAAAGTTTTGTAAATTATGGTGGTCGCTTTTTTAATGCTGAAGAACTCGTTAATTTGATTGATTCCTCTTTGGATTTTTGGCTTACAGCCGGACCTTGGGCTCATAAATTTGAGAAACGTTTTGCAGACTGGCTGGGGGTTAAATATTGTTCTTTGACAAACTCAGGATCTTCTGCAAATTTACTAGCTTTTATGACGTTAACTTCTCCACTATTGGGAGAACGTCGTATAAAAAAAGGCGACGAGGTTATAACAGTAGCTTGTGGCTTTCCTACTACAGTAACACCTATCATTCAATATGGCGCAATTCCTGTGTTTGTAGATGTGACGATTCCGGAGTATAATATAGATATAACTCAACTGGAAACAGCTTACTCTGATAAAACTAAAGCTGTCATGATTGCTCATTCGTTAGGTAACCCTTTCGATTTACAGTCGGTAAAAGATTTCTGTGACCGTCATAATCTTTGGTTGGTTGAAGATAACTGTGATGCATTGGGTTCAGAATATACCGTCAATGGCGAAACGAGAAAGACAGGAACTATAGGCGATATTGGTACTAGCAGTTTTTACCCACCCCATCACATGACAATGGGTGAGGGTGGCGCTGTGTACACAAATGATCCATTGCTCAATAAGATAACCAATTCTTTCCGTGATTGGGGGCGTGATTGCTGGTGTGTAGGTGGTGTAGATAATACTTGCAAGTATCGTTTCAGTAAACAATTTGGTGAGTTACCTGTAGGTTATGATCATAAATATGTTTATTCTCATTTGGGTTATAATTTAAAGCTAACCGATATGCAAGCGGCTATTGGTTGCGCCCAATTGGATAAGTTGGACAGTATAGTATTGGCTCGGAGAAAGAATTTCCAGACTTTACTTGACGGTCTGAATGATACGGAAGGACTAATACTTCCTGAACCTCAAAAGAACTCTAATCCCAGCTGGTTTGGTTTTCTTATTTCAGTGAAAGAAGATGCAGGGTTCACCCGTAATGAATTATCTGAATATTTGGAGAGCAAGAAAATACAAACCCGTAATCTTTTTGCAGGAAACCTGTTGAAACATCCGGCTTTTAATGAAATGCGACAAAACGGTGAAGGTTATCGTGTTATCGGTGATTTGAAAGGTACAGATTTTATATTGAATAATACTTTCTGGATTGGAGTTTACCCGGGTATGACTGAAGAAATGCTCCAATATATGATTTTCACAATCAAGGAATTTGTTACATCCCGTAAAGCGTAGAGAATAATGAAAGCAGTCATTTTCGCAGGAGGCTTTGGAACCCGTTTGAGTGAGGCTACCAATCTTATTCCCAAACCGATGGTTGAAATAGGTGGAAAGCCTATTCTTTGGCATATTATGAAGACTTATAGTCATTATGGAATTAATGAATTTGTTATCTGTTGCGGTTATAAACAATATGTTATAAAAGAATATTTCGCCAATTATTTTCGTCATAATAGCGACCTTACAGTCGACCTGTCCAATAACAGTGTTGAAATACTTGATAATCACTCTGAAAATTGGAAAGTGACTATGGTTGATACCGGGTTGAATACCCAAACGGGAGGGCGTTTGAAACGAGTACAGAAATATATTGGTGATGAACGCTTTGTTCTTACTTATGGCGATGGAGTAGCGGATATAAATATAGCAGAGAGCATTCAGGAACATGAATTATCAGGTTGTGACATCTCATTAACAGCTTACAAGCCCGGAGGCAAATTCGGAGCTTTGCAAATAGATTTGAATAATAACAAGGTGCTTTCCTTTCAAGAAAAACCGGATGGTGATCGTAATTGGGTGAATGCCGGCTATTTTGTTTGCGAACCTAAGGTTTTTGAATATATTCCAGCGTGTGATGATACTATTGTTTTTGAGCGTAAGCCTCTTGAAGACTTGGCGAAAGATGGTAAAATGCATGCTTATCGTCATACAGGTTTTTGGAAGCCGATGGATACATTACGTGATAATGTGGAACTCAATGAAATGTGGGATAAGGGGATAGCTCCCTGGAAAGTTTGGTAAATGATGAATATAGACATATTTAAAAATTTCTATAGAGGGAAGCGTGTTCTTGTAACCGGACATACAGGCTTTAAAGGTAGCTGGCTTTCTATCTGGCTCCATGAGTTGGGAGCGGAAGTGATCGGGGTGGCTAAAGATCCGGCTACAGATAAAGATAATTATGTGTTGTCCGGAATAGGAGGAAAAATAAAAGCTGACCTGCGTGCTGATATTCGTGATAGTCAGCGAATGAAAGATATTTTTCAGGAATATCAACCCGAAATTGTTTTTCACTTGGCTGCCCAACCTCTAGTACGTTTAAGTTATGAAATTCCCGTTGAAACGTACGAAACTAATGTAATGGGGACGATTAACATATTGGAAGCTATACGGATAACGGATAGCGTAAAGGTAGGTGTCATGATAACTACCGATAAATGTTATGAAAACAAAGAGCAACTTTGGGGCTATCGTGAGAATGAACCGATGGGTGGTTACGACCCATATTCTAGTAGTAAGGGAGCGGCCGAAATAGCTATTGCTTCTTGGAGGCGTTCTTTCTTTAATCCAGAGCAATATGAAAAGCATGGTAAAAGTATAGCCAGTGTTCGTGCAGGTAATGTGATTGGTGGTGGTGATTGGGCTTTAGATAGAATTATTCCTGATTGTATTCGCGCTTTAGAATCAAATAAACCTATTGAAATTCGTAGTCCGAAAGCTATTCGTCCTTGGCAACATGTATTAGAACCATTAAGTGGTTATATGTTATTGGCGAGTAAAATGTGGAATGAACCTACCGAATACTGTGAAGGTTGGAATTTTGGCCCACGAGTAGAAAACATTATTTCTGTTTGGGAAGTGGGTACAAAGATTCTAGAGAATTATGGAAAAGGTGAATTGAAAGATTTGTCAGATTCGAATGCTTTGCATGAGGCTGAGCTATTAATGCTTGATATTAGTAAGGCTAAGTTTCGGCTAGGGTGGGAACCGCGGATGGATATAGAACAATGTATCCAATTAGTTATAGATTGGTATAGGTGTTATAAAACAGAGGAGGTCTATGGATTATGTCTAGAAGAAATTAAGAAATTCATCGGATAATGGAAAAAATATTTCTGATTGGAGGTAGTGGTTTTATAGGAAAAAATTTAGTGAATTACTTATCTGGGAGATATGATATTTTTGTGATTGACAAGTTTATTGATGTGAATTATTTTTTAGAACGCCCTGCCATAAAAACTTTGAAAATAGATTTAGTGGAACAGCAGGTACCGGAAGATTATCCTTTGCCAGACTATATCATAAATTTAGCCTCTATAGTAACGGCAGAACGTGATATTTCTCTCTTTGACGGATTAATAAGTAGTAATCTAAAAGTTTTGCTAAACTTGTATAATCGATTTAAGGATTGTTCTCAGTTGAAACTTTTCATTCAGTTTGGGAGTAGTGAAGAATATGGGAACGAAGGAGTGCCTTTTATTGAAACAATACGCGAGGTTCCAAATTCTCCTTATGCACTTGTAAAGCAATTAACAGTCAATACAGCTTTGATGCTCCATAATAATTATGGTTTCCCGGTTATGGTAGTTCGTCCGGGTAACCTCTTTGGACCTTATCAAAGTGCTAGTAAATTTATTCCATATATCATAACCCAGCTAAAAGAGAACAAACAACTTGATGTTACATTCTGCGAACAAAAGCGTGATTTTATTTATGTGGAAGATTTTGCATGGTGTATAGGAAAACTCATAGAACATCATTCATGCATAATAGGTGAAATTGTAAATGTAGCTAGTGGCATAAGCATTTCACTACGTGAAATCATTGAAATTTGTAAAGCTAATATTGGTAGTACTTCACTGATTAATTATGGTGCATTGCCATATCGAGAAAATGAAGTCATGGATTTAAAGTGTTCTATAAATAAGTTGGAGACAATTGTAGGGCATTCTTTGCATTTTGATATTGTAACACGGTTAAAGACTTTCTCATGCATACAATAATATTAGGTGCTGGTATTTCGGGATTGGGGGCAGGGTACTCTCTTGCTCAAAATGGGAATAATCCAATAATTTTAGAAAAAGACGAAACCTATGGAGGACTTTGTGGTAATTTTACCATCGAAGGATTTCGTTTTGATCGCTTTGTACATTTCTCTTTTACTAAAGATGAGAAAGTAAATAAAATTTTTGTAGATAGTAGTCCAGAAATATATTGCCATAAACCTAATCCATTTAACTTCTATAATGGATTATGGATAAAGCACCCAGCTCAAAATAATCTCTTCCCATTGCCGAAGGAAGAAAAAGAAAAAATTATAGCTGATTTTCGTGGCAGACCAAAAGTGGATTCTTTAGTGGTAGAAAATTATGAACAATGGCTTCGTATTCAATATGGTGATTATTTTGCAGAACACTTTCCTATGGTGTACACTCGTAAATATTGGATGACTGAAGCTTGTGACCTTGAAACTCGTTGGATCGGTAGTCGTCTTTATCAGCCTTCGCTTGATGAAGTGATACAAGGTGCGCAAACGGCAGATACTCCAGTAACTTATTATTCGAAAGAAATGTGTTACCCAGTAAAAGGAGGTTATAAACAATACCTTGCTGCTTTGGCTATGGGGCAAGATATTCGTTATAATGAAGAGGTAATAAAAATATCACCACAGAATAAAAGTTTACATACTGCCAGTGGTACAGAATATGCTTACAATCGACTCATTAGTAGTCTTCCTTTGCCTATGGTAGTGAAAATGTTGTCTGATGTACCAGAAGAAGTGCTATCTGCTGCTAAGATGCTTCGTTGCACTTGTGGTTATCAAATTTCTATAGGTTTGAAAACAAAAGATATTCCTCCTTATTTGTGGTGGTATATTTATGACAAAGATATTCTTCCAGCTCGTGTATATTCTCCATCTCTAAAATCTCCAAATAATGCTCCAGAAGGATGCTCTTCTTTACAGTTAGAAATCTATTGTAAAAAAAATCAATACTCAAAAGAAGAATTAGTGAACTGTTCTGTAAATAGACTTATAGAGTTAGAATTGATTAAAAGAAAAGATATTCTTTTTGTGGATGTACGTTTTGAAAAATATGCAAATGTAATTTTTGATCATAATATTTATGAAGCACGGAGAATTGTACGTGAATATCTTACATCTGTTGGCATTGAAACTATAGGGAGATTTGGTGAATGGGGGTATTTATGGAGTGATCAAAGCCTAATTAGTGGATTGAATATAAAGCATTCTTAGAGGTTATAAAAAAAAGGATATTTTTGAGAGCTATATTATTAAGTTTCTTACACCTGTTGCAAGATAGTCATATTACTATTTCTTTTGATATGTTGTTTGTAAAAAAATAGCACTGAATTATCTATTGGTGGTTATGTATTCTTTATTAGCACTGTTTCAATGATTTTTTTGTCCAAAAATAGCAAGAAATATATCATATATAATTTACGGGATTTACAGAACTAAAGAGAGGAGGTATTTCCTGCTGAGTTTCTTTTAATAAGGACTATTAATTTTAAATTATTGTCTGAATTGATTGGTGTTTCACAACTTTTATATCAGAGAATCATATATTTTTTATTGACGCCTTGAGATATTGACACAGAAATAGTAGGCCGTTTTGGAAAATGGGATTATCTGTAAGAATATTATAAAGTAAATTTATGTTAGTTAATGTGTCTAGAAAAGATGTATTTTGGGGATATTTTGCTCAATTTTTTTCTATTGGATCCGGAATTATTACCCTTCCTTTAGTGCTCCATATGCTTTCTGAAGAAGAGATAGGTATGAATTATTTAATGTTAACATTAGGATCGTTAGTTGCACTTTTTGATTTTGGTTTTTCTCCACAGTTTGGCCGGAATGTTACTTATATATTTAGCGGGGCACAAGAACTAAAAGAAGAGGGTATTTCTGTTTCTTCTTCTGAAATAAATTACCGTCTATTGGCTACTATGATTCACACAGCTAAATATGTTTATTATAGGTTAGGAATGATTGTTTTTGTATCTATGTTAACATTTGGCAGTGTGTATGTTTATAAAGTCACAGATGGATTTACCAATATCAAGCATTCTTTTTTTATTTGGATAATCTATTCTATTTCTACTTTTTTCAATATATACTATTCCTATTATACCTCGTTATTGACAGGGAAAGGTTTAATTATGGAATCAAAAAAGGCTATGGTGTATTCAAAAGTAGTTTATATTCTGTTGACTTTTACTTTTTTGTATTTAGGATTAGGTTTATTCGGAGTTGTTTTGGCTAATTTAATAGCTCCGTTTGTAAACAGATACATGTCATATTATTATTTTTTTACGAATGAATTAAAAGAAAAAATCAGCATATTTAATATCTCCTCAAAAGAAAAGAAGGATTTATTCCTTATCATTTGGCACAATGCTAAAAAATTGGGTTGGGTATTTATTGGGGGATATGCTATTAGTAAACTTAGCATGTTTCTAGCTGGCTTATATTTATCATTATCAGAAATTGCATCTTATGGATTAATGATGCAGTTAGTCGGCATTATTATGGTTATTTCTTCAACACTATTCACTGTGTATGAACCAAAATTTGCAAGTCTGCGAGTTGAAAAAAAACAAAATAAATTACTGAATGATTTTGCTTTTAGTATGACTATATATTATTGTTTATTTATAATTGGAAGTTTGTTCCTGATATTTATTGTTCCTCAGCTATTGATATTTATTGATTCTAATGCAACATTACCTCCTATAGAAGTATTGTGCCTATATTCAATAATAATGCTATTAGAGGGTAATCATTCTAATTTTGCTACATTTATTGTTACTAAAAATAATATTCCTTTCGTTGAATCTTCTTTAATTGCAGGTTTCTGCATTGCATTAGGTAGTTATCTTTTATTAGCTTATACTTCTTTGGCAATTTGGGGGTTAGTATTAGTACAAGGGTTATGTCAGATTGCATATGCTAACTGGAAATGGCCATATATAGTATGTAAAGAGTTGGGTGTAAATTTCTATCAATTTGTCAGAATAGGTATTAGAGAATTAACACAAAAAATAAAATCATTGAGCTTATGTTGAATGAAAATACTGATTATTTTAAATATGTGGATAATTTAGCAAAGACAGCACATATTGCTTCTGTTCCTATTTTTGAATCAAAATTAGATTTCATACCTGAAATAACAATCGCTATACCCACTTACAAACGCACCGATTTATTAAAAGAAGCGCTTGATAGTGCTTTAAATCAAATAAATTTTGATAATTATGAAGTGATTGTTGTTGATAATAATCCAGAAAGGGAGGATGAAACAGAGAAATTTATGGTTTCATATAAATTAAATAAAAGGGTTTCCTATTATAAAAACGAGGTAAACTTGGGCATGTTTGGTAATTGGAATAGATGTTTCTATTTATCTAAAACAAAATGGGTTACTCTACTTCATGATGATGACTTATATAGTAATAATTATCTTTCAGTTGCGTACTATTTACTGAGCAAGACGAATGCGGAAGGCATTAATATCGGACATTATTTTTGGAAAGAAAAAGAATATCCTTTTGCCAATATAAAAAGGACAGAGATACCTCCTAAAATACCATGCAAGAATATAAGTGTGTATGATATGCTATTAGGACCTCATATCGGACCTACTGGTTATTTCTTTTTAAGGGATAACCTTATTAAATTAGGTGGTTTTAATGAAGATTACTTTCCAATTGCAGATTATATTTTTTATTCAAAGTATGTATATTATTATAGCGTTTATTATTGTCCTTTGAAATTAGGAATATATCGTATTCGTGTGAATGAGTCGTTGAAGTTTGAAACAATAGATAAGATCCATTATTATTCATATCTTTTTAGGTTGTATTTGTCCGAGAAAACTTTTTGTCCATCTTTATATAGATCTATTTCGAATGTGATATTTAAAAAAAATTATAAACGTGAGATTATTGATAAGAAGTATGGAGGTGCTCAATATTTAACAATTTATCGTCAGATAAATTATGGAATCATCTCTTTGATTTTAAGAAAATTGCATGAATGTTATTTTAAATTAAAAAGAAATTTATGAAATATGTTGTAGTAGGCGGAGGCATTTCGGGGCTTTCAATTGCAAGAATATTGCAAAATAATAGTCAGGAAGTCATTGTATTAGAAGCGGATTCTCGTCCAGGAGGTATGATAAAATGTGATAGGATAGGTAACAGTCTTTTTCATCGAATGGGGGGGCATGTTTTTAATACTAAAAGAAAAGATGTATTAAGTTTATTTTGGCAATTATTTGATAGCGGAAAAGAGTTTGTGAAGGCTTATAGGAATTCATGTGTTTTTATGGGAGAAAAAACGATACCTTATCCGATTGAAGATCATGTTTACATGTTGAACGATGAGTTACAAAAAAAAATTATTTCAGATTTACTTAATATAGTAAAATGCGGTGAGAGTAGTTGTAACAACTTTGAAAGCTTTTTGAAGGGGCGTTTTGGTAAAACATTATATGATATCTATTTTCAACCATATAACTACAAGGTATGGCGAAAGGAATTAGATACAATTCCTTTGTCTTGGTTGGAAGGAAAGTTACCAATGCCAACTGTACAAGAAATGATCTATAATAATATTAATCATATAGAAGAAAGAAAATTTGTGCATAGTTCGTTTTTTTATCCTCAAAAAGGTGGTTCACAGTTTATAGCAGATCGTTTTGCTGAAGGACTCAATATTAAGTATAATACTAAAGTTGAAAAGATAAGCTACAAAGAGGGTAAATGGAATATTAATGGTATTGAAAGTGATAGAGTTATCTTTTGTGGAAATATAAAACAATTCCCTATGATGATTGAATCGCAACCTCTGTTGGATATAGATGGTTTTATACAAGATATAAATGAGCTAAAATATCATGGTACAACAGCTGTTTTTTGTAAAATTCAGAAAAATCCATATAGCTGGATTTATTTACCTAATCGTGACTATGAATCACATCGCATTATTTGTACTGGAAACTTTTCTGAAAGTAATAATAAGGAAGGAGAGATGACAGCGACAGTAGAATTTACTGATGAAATAAGTCTCAATGATATTTTAAATAATTTAAAACGAGTTCCTTATTCTCCTCAATATATTACACACAATTATGAAAAATGCACATATCCGATTCAAAGTGCAAAAACACGTAGGCTTATAGAATCGCTAAAACATAAAACTGAATGTTTGGGACTTTATTTTCTGGGTAGATTCGCAGAATGGGAATATTATAATATGGATATTGCAATAGGTGCAGCACTAGATTTATATGATAACAAATTAAAATAATAGACATGGTTGTAGTATATATTGCAGCAGGATTAGCTAATAAGATGTTTCAATATGCATTTTCTCGTGGATTAATGAGTCATGGATTAGATGTGTTTTTAGATCAAACATCTTTTCAACCGGAGTGGTCTTTTGAGGATATTGCTTTGGAAGAAGTTTTTCCAAATATTGAAATAAAGAATGCTCCTAATAATATGTTTAGCTTAGCTTATAAGAAAGATTTGCTTTCAAGGATATACAGACGTATGTCCGCTTTCTTTCCAAACAATAGGTATTTAATGGAACGACCTTTTATTTATGATGAATTGATTTATAAAAAAGCGACAAATAATTGTATTTTTTGCGGTCTTTGGCAAACTGAATTATATTTTAATTTTTGCGAGAGGGATGTAAGGCGTAATTTTGTTTTTACTCCTTTTCAAGATGACCAAAATATTAAGTTAGCAGAAAAAATGAAAAATGAGAATTCAGTAGCGATTCATATTCGAAAAGGAGCTGACTATCTAAAAAGAAATATTTGGGATGGTACTTGTTCTGTAGAATATTACAATCAAGCTATTAATTATTTAAAAGAACATGTTTCTAATCCTGTTTTTTATCTGTTTACAGATAATCCAGAGTGGGTGGAAGAGAATTTGAAAAATATAGATTATAAACTGGTAGATTGGAATCCTGTATCTGGTAAACAAAGCTATCGTGATATGCAATTAATGAGTTGTGCGAAACATAATATTATAGCAAATAGTACCTATAGTTGGTGGGGGGCATGGCTTAATAATAATCCTCAAAAGATAGTGGTTGCTCCAAAAATCTGGTTTAATCCTAAAATAGAAAAGGCACCTTATATAATACCTGATAGATGGATCCGTTTATAAAAAGTATTAGTATAGTTTGTACATTTGATAACAACTATTCGCAGCATTGTGGAGTACTATTAGCTTCTCTTTTTGAAAATAACAAGAACATATATTTTGATATTTATGTAGTGTCTGATTTTATAGATGATGTAAATAAAAGTAGACTTTTTGCATTAGTTAGTGCCTATAGTCAAAGACTATATTATGTACAAATCGATAAAAAACAATTTGATGGGTTGCCTTTTGGTGGGAAGTTTTCTCATATTTCATTAGCAACATATTATCGATTAATGTTACCAGAAGTTTTACCGGTAACATTGGATAAGATACTTTATTTAGACTGTGATATTATTGTAAATAGTAAAATAGAATCATTGTGGAATATTGATTTAAAGTATTATGCTATTGGTGCTGTAGAAGATAATATTGTAATTTCTTCTGAGGCTCCAAGACGCTTGGGATATCCAGTTCAAAGTTCGTACTTTAATGCTGGAGTAATGTTGATGAATCTTTCACTTATGAGAGATACTCAATTTACTAAAAATGCATTTGTGTATATTGAACAACATTTAAAAGAGATTGTATATCATGACCAAGATATTTTAAATGTATTATTATATGATCAAAAACTTTTTTTGCCGATAAAATGGAATGTTATGGAGTGTTTCTTATTTCGAAGACCTTTGATTCATTTTAAGTATAAAAAGGAACTAAGAGAAGCGCAGGTAGCTCCTTCAATTATACATTTTACAGGAAAACTTAAACCATGGATAAAAGAATGTAACCATCCTTATAGGGATTTGTATTATAAATATTTGTATATTACAGAATGGAGAAATTATGTACCGCAAGATAAATATGTTCGTAGATCTCAAAAAATATTGTTTGATATAAAAAAAATGATACAATATGTTTTGGATAAGATGTTTTTGAAGTCATATTTGTATGATCAAAGTATTAAGCTTGATAATAAGTAGAGAGCAATGACGTTGTTTGGTTTGTTTTTTGTTTCTATCTGTTTTATCGGGTGGTTTAAACCTGTAAAATATTTATTTTCTGTCGTCATTTTCTCTTGTGTATTTCAAGCTGCTGCAGTTTTTAATGTTGGGACTAGTGGTATACCACCTTATATCGTTGCGGATTTTTTTTTTATCACAAAGGTCTTTTTCGGGTGCTCTTTTTTGAAGCAAAATCAACCTCGTTTCTTTAAAATATTGTTGTTCTTTGTTGTATACTCTGTAATCTTATCATTTGTAATGCCTTTTGTTTTTGATGGCGTTGGGGTAATTGTTCCAGGAGAGACAAATGATAGTGATTTAGCACAAGGCGAAATATTAGGGCGGTTGAGCTTTTCAACCAGAAATATGATTCAAATAGCATATTTAGTTATAAATACTTTAACGATTTATAGTATTTCGAATATACAGCATAAAATAACTAAAGATCAAATCGTTAGTATTTTTTTGACTACTATAAAAATAGTCTTATTTATTGGATTTTGGGAGTTTATAGCTAAAGTATCTGGTACTTACTATTTTCCTGATAGTTTTTTCTATAGTAATGAAGGTTATGCTCAATATTGGTTGCAAGGCTTACGTTTAAATGCGACTTTTGCTGAACCATCATATGCTGGTGCTTTCTTGGCTGCATCATCATGGGCACTTATCTACTATGGAAAATTAAAAAAACTTCTTTTTTTTGTTTTATTAGCCTTGATGTTGAATATGTCAGGAACAGCTATTATGGCTTTTATGATAACTGGAGTGTTTTGTGTCCTATTCAGTTCTAAAATGAGAATTCCATGTCTTTTAGGATGTTCTCTTTTATATTTGTTAGCGTATTTAATGAGCTATGATACTCTTATAGGCGAAATGGTATTGTCTAAAAGTGATTCTATCTCTGGGTTAGCACGAATGGGTGCAGTTACCTATACAATAGGTATGATAACTGACACTTATTTTATAGGTGTTGGATTAGGAAGTCATCGATGTTTTAGCTTTTTGACAAATCTAATGTCTGCTGTAGGATTTATTGGTTTTTTTCTCTTCTTCTACTTTGTTTGGGCATTAGTAAAACCAGTTCTAGATAAGGATTCCAGAAAATATGCAAGTATTGTAATATTTGGATTAGTTCTGTTTGTGGCTCAATGCGTGGCTATCCCTGATTTTTCTTTTCCTATTATGTGGATGTGGATTTATTTATCAGTAATACTTCATTTTAAATATAGATATGATTGTAGTTAATGCACGTTTTCTTACTCAACAGGTAACTGGTGTACAACGCTTTTCTATAGAATTGTCCATTCGGTTGAAGAGAATTTTTGGGAGTGAAATTAGTTTCGTGGCTCCTCAAAATATAATTCAAGAAGACATAGCTGAGGAGTTATCAGTAATAAAGGTTGGAACTCATATAGGGCATTTTTGGGAACAGTGGGATTTGCCTAACTATCTTAATAGAGTAGGTAAACCTCTGCTTATTAATTGGGGTAATACTGGTCCGGTGATGTACAATAATAAGGTGACAACTTTGCATGATATTACTTTTATTCGCTACCCACGGACTTTTTCTTTTAAATTTCGTTTATTGTATAAGTTGTTAATTCCACAAGTTATAAGGACATCAAAACACTTGTTTACGGTTAGTGAGTTTTCAAAACAAGAAATTGCAGGCTATTATAATTTGCCTTTAAATAAAATATCTGTAATATATAATGCAGTTAGTGATAATTTTCATCCTACTCGTGATGAGAATTTAGTTGGTGATAAATATTTATTGGTAGTGTCTTCAGTAAAAGATAATAAGAATTTTCTTGCAGCGCTGGATTCTTTTTTACTGCTGTCTGAGAGAGTACCTGAATTAAAAATGTATGTGATTGGTGAAACAAAAAGTAAAAGTTTCAATGATATGGATTTATCTTTGTATAAGAAGGAGAGTCGTATTAAATTTCTAGGACGAGTTTCTGATGCTCAGTTAGTCAAGTTATACAGTAATGCATGCGCTTTTATCTTTCCTTCATTTTATGAGGGATTTGGTATTCCTGTATTAGAGGCTCAAGCCTGTGGTTGCCCGGTTATTTCCTCTAATACAAGTTCACTACCAGAGGTGTTGTTAGATAGTGCAATCCTATGTGAACCTACTGACATTCAGGGTATGGCAAAAAGTATGGTTACTTTGGTGAAAGAAGAAAATATGAGAAATGAATATATAAGGAAGGGATTTGTAAATGTTGCCCGTTTTGATTGGGAAAGTAGTTGTAAAATGATAAGTGATAAGTTGAAATGCTTTACAATATCTTAACATTAAGGGTAAGCACTCAAATTAGGGCTATAAATTAGAAAGCATACCTTCGTTGCAAATCGTAAGTGTCCAAAAATAACGTCTATTTGTTCTTTACCTTTGCTGGGCGTACTTAAAAAATAATTTTATGTACAGCAGCAGTGATTTTGAAAAGCTATGGTTTCTCTACAAGACTGAAGGTGAACCCCAAGGAATTTCGATCAATACTTTTTGCCTGACCCACGGTATTCCTTATCGTGATTTTAATAGTTGGTTTGTGAAGACTCGTAAGAAAATCGTTCCAGTTCAGATTGAAGGTGTTCCTTCTTCTGATTCCGCTTTGGAAGAATCCCCGGTTCTAGTTTGTGCTGAGTCGGCTCTGATACAGTCTAATCTTGGGATGAACTCAGGTAATATCTTGGTCACCATTCAGACTCGTGATGGTCTGAATATCCGTAAAAGCAATTTGGACTACCGTTCTCGTTACCACCGTGATCCTCTTCAGAGGATGTTTATGTTTTCATGTCAAGGACCAAAAGAAGGTTAAAATGATTTATTATGTGCTGCTATGGAACCAGATGAAATGAGATGTTACGTACGCTTTCTTTTAGGTCGGCTGGAAGAGAAGCTGGATCAGATGAACTGCATTCTGAATGATCTGACTGAGATTAAAACGGAGTTCAAAAACTCCTCCCATGAGCAACGTCAGCTACTTAACCGTATGAGGGTCCAAGCGGATGAACTAGATCGGCTTCGCAAAGCAAATGTTGAATTGGCTCTTTCTAATAAGAAGTCTGAAGATCGTTTCCGACTGTTCCTACTGATATCGTTTCTGTGGGTAGCTCTGCTTCTGTTTATTTGGGTCCTAACTGTAAAGGCACTACGTATAAAAAAGCCGTAGTGGATACCCCTATCGAACATACATGTGAGCGTTTTAAATTTCCTGCGGGAACAGTGATCCTGAAAATGATGAAACCCAAAGTCCGTACGGTTGGCAATCTGATTGAGGAACATCATTTTGAGGTTCTGAAAGTGAAATACCCCAATGGAAGTATCAAACAGGTCTATCTTCCTTGCGATGATGACAATCAGGCTAATTTTATTTATATGTAATATATACATGCGACAATGGCTTCGTATGGATTATGGGCATTTAAAAACAGAGTTTTATGAATATATTATTTATTGGTGGAGCAGGCTTTATAGGTTCCAGTTTGGTGAAACGTTTTATTTCTGATAAAAAATATTTAGTTTTCATTCTAGAACCGGAGTTTGCCAATATATCCAAACTGAACGGTTATAACCTAACTGTTTTTAGAAATTCTTTGAGTAATATAAATGAGGTGAAAAATATTCTTTTAGCCAATAACATAGAAGTTGTAGTGCATTTAGTATCAACATTGATTCCAGGCAGTACCTATGATGATTATATCAATGAATTTAAGAATGTGATATTTCCCTCAATTGAGTTGATGGAGTTTTGTGCTGATCAAAAAATCAAGTTTGTCTATTTCTCTTCGGGAGGGACAATTTATGGTAACAGGACAACTCTTCAACCATTTGTAGAAACTGATAACATGGAGCCTATATCCTATTATGGTTGGTCGAAACAAATGATGGAAAACAGTATTCTTTTTAAAAATAGAACTCAAAATCTAAAATATCTTATTATTAGACCATCTAATCCTTATGGACATGGACAAAATTTGTATGGGAAACAAGGATTGGTGGCAGTAGCTATTGGTAAGATTATAGAGAATAAATCGGTGGAAGTATGGGGAGATGGTTCTGCTATTCGTGACTACATTTATATAGAAGATCTCGCTAGCGTTTTTTATCAACTAATAAATAAGGATATTTGTAATGAGACAATTAACTTGGGAAGCGGTAGAGGGTACTCTGTGAATGATGTACTTGCTTTTTTGAAGATAATTTCAAAAGTGGATTTTAAGATTGAATATAAAAATGCACGTCCTGTAGATGTTTCTAATATGGTTTTAGATGTAGAGAAAATGAAGCGGACCGTAGATGTGATTTTGACACCAATGTTGGATGGTATTTCTTCATTTTATAACGAATCTATAAAGAAATAATAGTATGCAAAGAATTGCTGTAATAGCTGGCGTATTACACTCTGGTGGTAAACGTAATTTGATTATGGAGTATTATCGTCATATTGATCGTACAAAAGTCCAATTTGACTTTATTTGTGACTCTGATTCTAATGGTATCCCCGAGGAGGAAATTAGGTCTTTGGGAGGACGAGTGTATAAAGTAGCACCTTACAAGGATATTATTCCCCATCTAAAGGAAACATACAAAATACTTAAAGAGAATCAGTATGAAGTGATGCATGCTTTTGATAATACTCTCAATCTTTTTCCTATGTTTTTAGGTTGTATTGCCGGAGTTAAAGTGAGGATATCCGAAAGTATATCTAAAGGAGATAAAAATGAAAAGAAAACGCTGATTAAATATATCTTACGAGCTTTTTCCCATTGGTTCACAAATTGTTATATGGCTAATTCAATTGATTGTGGTATTTGGCAGTTTGGCAAAAAAACTTATGATAGAGGTAAGGTGAATATTTTTAAAACAGTGATTGATGCAAATGCCAATTCTTTTAATGCGAAGCTTAGGGAAGATACCCGAAAAGAGTTTGGATGGGAAAATAAAATAGTATATGGTTTTATTGGCAGATATGTTTCACAGAAGAATCCATTTTTTCTAATAGATATTTTCAATGAGATTGCAAAGAAACAAGAAAATGCAATTCTTGTTATGATTGGCTTTGGAGAATTAGCGGATGAGATGCATGATAGAATTGAGCGTTATGGAGTTGCTGATAGGGTTGTCGATTTAGGGCGTAGAGATGATATAAAGCAATTTTATAATGCTTTTGACGCTTTTTTGTTGCCCAGTTTATATGAGGGAATGCCTGTTGTTGGGATAGAGGCGCAATGTGCAGGACTTCCTATTTTTTTTTCAAAGAATATCACTGAGGAGACAACAGTATCAGAACTTGCATATTACATAGGGTTAGAAGAAAATCCCAATATATGGGCTAATAAAATAATAAAAGGTGTTAATGGTCATATACACAAGCGTAGAAGTTATGTGTCCGAAGTCATAAAAAACGGATTCGACTCTTCAAATGAGGCATTGAGGTTACAAAAATTTTATTTAACCAAAATAAATCAAGTGGATGATATGACTGGAAAAGGTAAATAGAGATAAATCGTATCTAGTATAGGGTTATATAAGAATTGCTTGCTAATGAGCACTTATAATATGAAATATGGTATAAAATAAAATGTTGAGATGTAATAAACACGTGAGTGTTTCGTATGTGAGATGAAAAGAATGTAGGTCCCTAGCTTCATGCTGTAAAGGCATGATTCTCCTACATTGTAGATTAGATAGCACGACGGTGCATTTCTGATCTACGCCCTGACATCGGAGGTTAAATCCGATGTGATTTCCCACTATATCAACTGTCTGTGAAGATCGTTGATATTTTTTTTACTTTCATTATACTGGATAATAATATCAGTTTTCTTTGTTTATATGTTGAAATATTTGTAACTTTATAGCATGGAAAACAGTAATAAAGAAACGATGGAACATTCAGACTTTGTAGTGAAATGTTATAATAAACAAGAGTTAGCCCAGATGTATTTTCCTGATTTGACAATTCGTGCTTCGGTCAATAAACTTCGGAGGTGGATGAGGAGATGCAAGCCATTGATGAATGAGATACTGTCTACTGACTTTCATCCGAAGACAAAGGCATTTTCAGTGAGAGAAGTGCGGCTTATTACCTATTACTTGGGAAAGCCGGGAGAACTATAAATGATATAAACATAAAAAACTACGGGAGACTACACTTTCGCGAGCTCCCGTAGTTCTTTTTATATATTCATATACTCTTTTCGACTGTCAAAACAGGGACAAGCCTTATGAATCGAAGCACTAAGTTGATAATGTCCCAGGATTTGCGCATCCGGATATTGATGTTTGAGAATCGTCAACAAGTCAAGTAGCGCGAAGCGCTGCGCCTGTGTTCTCGTATCCGTCGGACGACCTTCTTCATCCAACCCACCTTCATAGCAAATTCCAATACTATGCCGGTTGAAACCTCGCACATGCGCACCGGGCTCCGATACCGGGCGACAATGGTGAAGTTCTCCATTACGGGTGATGTAAAAATGATACCCTATATCCTTGAAACCTCGTTGCAGGTGACATTGTCGAAGCTGCTCTACGGTGAAGGAAACATTGCAGCGCGTCGCGCTGCAATGAATCACCAACAACTTAATCTCACGTGGGAGATAGTTTTCTTCTGAATTTTCCATATCGGTCAGCAGGAGATTAATGTCCCACGCAGGACGTTACACCGATAGCCGAAATGATCGAAGTCGCGATAGTTACGATAAACTGGAGAATGTTTTTCCAAAGTTGCTTTTTCATATAAATTTGAATTAAAGAATAAATACTACTGATACATTATGAACTCAAGAACCAGTCAACAACCGGTTGATTATGCTGCCGGGTCCGGAGCTTCCCCGCTGCCGGAACCTCCCTGATTATCATCACCGCCATCATCAGGAAGCGGATCTTTATCCAAATCAGTGGAAGAATCACTCTTATACAGTGTATAATCCAACGTCTTACACAACTTGCGGAGATCACTACCCGGATAAAAGAGCACTTTGCCCTTATCAATGCACGATGCCTTGAATTCCTTTGCCGTATCGGTAGGAGTACCGGTCTTGATACTCATACGGAAATTACCCAGGTCACCCATCTGGACGATATTTCCTTCCTCCAGTACATTGACGATTTCGAGCAAAAACTCACCGATACAACCTTCCAGTTCCCCTTTGGAATAAGAAGAGCGTTCAGTGATACGTTTACAAACTTCCTTGACCGTCACTTTACGACCGCTACGCGCCACTGCATAAAATTTCGGAGTTTCACTAGGTTTCAACAGGTTCTTACGAGCCATGAGAGTGTAATTCTGTGCCATAACTTTTAATTTTAAATCATTAATTTTTAATTGTTTAATTGCCTTGTAATCGATTACATGACAAAAGTACTACATCGGGAAAGCGGCATGACGCATAATGACGCACACAGGCGCACAGATAAAAAGAAAAAACATCGGGAGATTTGTATCGAAATTTCCCAATGTTTGATTTCAATCATTGAGATGTTTTTTTCAAATCTCCCGATGTTTTCCGGACCCTTCAAAAGGACAAAAGGACAAAAAGGACAGATGTGACTATTGCTCATCCATCTTGGTATAAGAACCATGGGATATCTTATTGATTTTTACTCCATTAAGCGATTTTAGCAGACGTGTTACCTTACGATGGCTGAAATCATATTTTGCGCCAATCTGAATCGCTTCATCTGTCGTGAAACTGTCGGGCAACTCTTGAACGAAATTACGAATAGTGTCCGGATTCTTCAGTGGACGGACCGAAGGAGACGGCATGGATGAGTGCAACAGCCGGCTATGTTCGTAACAACATAGAACGATTTGAAGAGAACGCTCAAAATCAGCGTCCGTGCAATAAATCTCGGGAGAAAGATCGGTTGCCTCAAATTGCCGGATACGGGTCTGGATCATGCTGATACGCATCACCAGAAAAGCATAGCGTTTCACTACGGCTTGGAGGTCATCGTTGCCTTCCAATGCCACCTCGGACAGCATACGTGAGAAAATCTCATTCAGACGGTTCCATTGCAGGCGGTTGAAATGAAAAAGAACCGGATGAGCCAGACAGAAGTGATATAATTCGGAGACACGATGCGCAATCGGTTTGAAAGAATCTTCCAGTGAGACGCAGTCGTCGCCCATTTCTTTCCAGTGCGGAGCTTCGCGGAAAGTGTAAATCAGGGTGCGGCTGGGCAATCCGTTTTCGTAGCTGCTCAATAGGCCGTCTATTTGTCCGGGAGTACCCGTCAGCAACAAAGCCAATTTGGGATGGCGTATATAGATCGGAATGAGGCCGTTGGCTTTGTAGGAAGAATCTATATTTTCGTGCTCAAAAGCCTTGCGGAGCATATCGTCGAAATTGCCACAATCCAGATGATTGGCTGTGGATAGCGTTTGTGCCTCCGTGTCGAAAATGATGCTTCCCTGTGGACCGTTATCCTGCATCTGCATTTGCATGCGGGTATAGCTGGTAGTAGCAGGAATGAATAGCATTTTGAAAGGAGGTCGTTGCGGTTCTTCGGAGCATGCTTCTCCTTTCTTCTTCTGTTTTTGATATTCTGATTGCCAGTTATTATGTACAGTCTGGTAGTTTTTCATCATAGATTCACTGGTAGACAGGATTTCTGAATGTATTTCTTCCAACAGGTATCGTCCGGTTTGGGCGATACTTTTACCACTGGCGGCAGGCGAAAGTATGACACTGAATATATGCGTGGAGTATTTTTTATGATTATAAATTCCGAAAGTCTGCGGAAGTGCTGCGCTCAAGGCCGTGAGATCGGAAAGGAGAGCGACATCTTGTTCGCGTTCGCTTCCGTCTTCAATGATACAGTCATTTAATAGGTCGGGAAGATTATTGTACAAACTGCGGGGAAATAAAGGGGTTCCTTTTCGGAATTCTTCTCCCAGCCAATAGGCTTCGTCGTCGGTATCGGAATTTTCTGCAGTACTATATTGTCTTTTTGTCCTTATGTCCTTTTGAAAAGAAGGGTCGCTGGCCGGAGAGGAAGCGGGTGCATGTTCATTAACTTGTTTATATCCAGACGATAAAACCTTTGTTAGCTCTTCGGAACGAAAATCTGTGTGCTCGAAAAATAGAGAAAGTTCGCGTAATATGCTTTTCTGGGGATAGTGTCGGCGGCAGGCTTCGCAGGCAAGTTTGAAGACGTTGGAATGGCGCTGACCGGCTGTTAGCGGATGAAAGAAAATATAGGACGAAATAAATTGGGCGATTTCTTCTTCAGACACGTTTTCCGGAGTATTATCCTGAAGGGGAAAGGGAGGAAGCACTTCATTTTCAGAGAAAGTGTTTGTTTCTTCTTTTATAAGTGGCTCCAACACAAATGCCTGATAGAGCGCCGCAACATATCCGTTGGGGGAATAACTGAAATAACACAGGCGACTTTCGTCCTTGCATGCCGGGTCACTCTCCAATCCCAGCAGTTGATTGTAGTAGCGGCTCACTAGTTGCTGCCCTTCACGATGGCGGTTTTCGATACCTTCTACATAGGCGAAAACTTTCACTCCGTCGGTAGGGCTTTCTATTGCCGCTACTGTGTGGGGATCTGCCGCACAACGTTGGATGACTTGAAGACGATCTTTTACATGATCGTAATCAAGTCCGACAATATGGCTGGGGAGAAGAAAGTTTTTGATAGCGTGCGCTCCGTCGAATGTGCCTGCCGGAGTGAAGCAGGGGAGTTGGTTTTTCAGCTTCTGTGCCGCGGCATGGTCTCCTTCTGCATAGTACCGCCGAATAGCGTTTATGATGGAGGCATAGATCGGATGAATGCACATAATAATGACTTCAAGGAAAGACATGACTCGGGGCTTTTTTGAATACACATTTTCGTAAACCGAGACTTTGATTTCTTCTAAAACTTTCATATAAAATTGTTTTTGTAAGATTGAGCTACCTGACTATCAGATAACGGGAACAAAGGTCGGGATATTAAAAATAGGGTTGCTTCCCTATGTGGATAGCACTTGATAAAGCAAATAAAAAATGAAATATTATAATTTATTAATCATAGAATGACATGGCAAAAGAAAAACAGGAACCTTATGAGTTTTTAAGCAATTTGGTATTGGCTTTAATGGATATGGATCGTATTTTCAGTAACAGTTTTTTCATAAGCGAATTCGCTATCTCTCCTAAAACATTAGGGGAGATAAGGCGGGGAGAGGATATGTGCATTTATCAGTATGTACGGGTGATCCGGTGTATGACGAAATATCTTCATTTGATTATTCAGCTGGATATGTTGCTGAAGGAGTTAAGAATCGTACTGTCTTCCCATTGTGACTTGGTGGTCGCTACGGTTCCGCATCGTTCTTGCGGAACTTGTCAGCCGACAGAATGGGTGGCAGTGATGCATTGGGATGGAGTGAAATTGTGATTTCTACAGAAAATAGGGCATTTTTTCAATCTTTTTGCCCGATTTCTTTCTTTATTTAATTTTTTTTATATCTTTGCTTTCATATTGAGAAACACGGATAAAAACTCACTTATTTATTCATATAAATTTAATAAATTATGTTCAAAGCTCCTTTCTCATTTGACGGGCGTATTCGTAGAATTGAATATTTCCTGTCGGGCATTATCGGTGGTATAGTTTCCAGTATTGCATGGGCACTTGGTGTAGGTACATTTATTTTGGGTGCTGCCAGCGGATCGGCCGGTGGATCAGTATTTGGTTTATTGATCGGTCTTGCTGCTATGATTGCTTCCATTTGGTTCTCTTTGGCACAGGGTGTGAAACGTCTGCACGACTTAAACAAATCCGGTTGGCTGATTTTGTTGTGCTGTGTGCCTATCATTGGTTGGATTTTTGCATTGTATATGTTGTTTGCAGATGGTACGGTAGGTCCTAATCCTTACGGAGCAGATCCGAAAAACCGTATGCCATATCAGGCACAGCCTGCTTCTGTAAATGTGACTGTAAACGTTTCAAGAGAAGAGGTGAAAGTTGACAAGCCGGTGGAGGATGCTCCCGCACCTGCAGAAGCTCCAGCGGAGGAGAATAAAGAAAAAGCTGAATAATCTTATTAAAGAAGAAATAAGAAAGCCTCTTGCAAAATTCGTTTTGCAGGAGGTTTTTTGTTACTAATCTGTTTGTTATTCAATATTTTGTATAAATTTGTAGAATAAATAATCAATCTATCGAATATGTATATGTTAAGCACAGTAATCTCTCAAACTGGTGAATGCAATGCACAGCACGCGACAGACCCTTGTTTTTTAAATCAATGGGGATATTCTACCCTTTTGTTAATCATTATCGGGATAGGTTTAGTATACCTGCTTTTTAAGAAACGGAAATTCTTAGTGGATAACCTGAAATGGATTGCAGGTACGGTATTTATTGCAGGTTTCCTGATATATTGGTATGCTTTTAATGAGGGAGGGAGTGACAGTAATTCGATAGCGTTGGCGTTTAGGTCTGCTCTGTCTTCTATGGAAATGTTCGCTTCGCATTCCGATCTTTTGGAGGTTCCTGAAGATCTGCATCATGATCCTTTCTACATGACGATATTTTCTGTGATACATTTCCTGGCCGTTATAGTGAGTGCGGTTTTTATCATCAAACTGTTAGGATTCAGATTTATCTCATGGGTGCGGTTATGTATGGCGAATCTTTCAAGAAAGAAGAAATGCCGGCTGTTTATTTTCTGGGGTGTCAATGATAATGCGATATTGCTGGCTAACAGCATAAGAAAAAAAGCGGCAGAGCCCAAGGGGAAGAATGAAGAAGGATGGGAGAATTGTAAGTTCATTTTCGTGAGGTTGCTTTCTGCTAATGAAAGCAGTTCTCATGGCCGGTTCACATTCAGTCATTTCTTTAATTCGTCTCATGACGGAACTGAAAAATTTATAGAAAAGATAGAAGAGCTTGACGGCATACTGGTTAACTCTAAATTTGGAATCACAGGCCGGGTTATAGATAAAGTCAAATCGGAATTTGATTTATACAAATATCTCGGATTGAGGAGATTGGGAAACCTAATCAAGAAGTACCCGCAGGCAACTTTCTATTTCTTGTCTCCCAATGAAGAACTGAATCTGGAGGCGGTGTCTGTTTTTAAGGAAATAGCGAAATGTAAAGAAGATAGAGTCCATAATCAGGTTCAGATTTATTGCCATGCGCGTAAGAACAACCAGAACCAGAAGTTGGAAATATGTGATGGGTTGAAACATCAGATTCATATCATCGACTCGTCTAATCTTGCTGTATTGCAATTAAAAAAGAATGTGAGGAATCACCCCGTGAATTTTGTAGATGTCGATACATCGAAGGCTTGTGTAAAGAAACCTTTTACGTCGATGATTATTGGCTTTGGAGAAACAGGACGTGATGCATTTCGTTTTCTATATGAGTTTGGGGCATTAATCGATGTAAATGGCAATAGGAACCCTCAAAAAATATATGTGGTTGATGAACATATGGATGAATTGAAAGGTGATTTTTTAATGAAAGCACCTGCCTTGAAGGAGAGGAAAAATGAGTTGGAATGGTGTGAAGAAATGTCTATCCATTCCGAACGTTTTTGGGAAAAGCTCTCTGAAATCATTCATGATCTAAACTATATTGTAATTGCTATAGGAAATGATAATGAAGGGATGGCATTGGCGATTGATCTCTACGAATATGCCTATCGATATAGAAAGGATTGTTTCAATGATTTTAGGATTTATCTGCGTGTCAATGGAAGTTGCAACACCATTCAGCTGAAGCAAATAAAAGAGTATTTTAATATTTATGGCAATACCCGGGATGTAATCATAACTTTTGGAGCGCAGGAAGAAATATTCTCGTACGATGTGGTATCGACAGATGTGCTTGAAGTATTGGCAAAGGAATTTTATTATGCATATCAGAAAATTATGATTGACGCAATGCCTGAAACGAATGAGAAGGAAATTGAAGAGAAGAAGAAAGCGAAGGAAAGCCTGAAGCAAACAGCGGAAGAAGAATGGAATGCGCGTAGAGAGGCATTGCAGGACAAGCATAGCTTGAATGCACAAATTAAATTGGCTTATCAGGAAGAGCAGGATAGGGCTAATGTATGGCATATCGATACCAAAAAGTTTTTAGCTGGGGCCATGGGAGAGGATGGCAAAGATAATAAGGAAAGATTGAAAGAGATGGTTGAGCTGACGCAGCGTGATGCCCATACATTGAACTATTCTAAGTTTTGTGACGTTGTTTCCAGTACATTATTTGATAATTTGAGTAAGTGCGAACATTTGCGTTGGAATGCATGTATGGAACTGCAAGGATTTGTAACGTGTGACGGAGATAAAGACTTTCAGCAGAAGAAGCATAAATGCATCGTCGATAATGATATTTTAAGAAGTAAATATCCGGAAACCATCCCTTATGACCAGTGTGTGGTTGAGCTAAGTTTTAGATTGAAAAAGAAGTAACTATATGACAGATCAGGAAATAGTCGACGGATTAATCAATCGGGATGAAAAAATCACCGATTGGTTTTTCAACATAAAATATCGTCCGTTGTTTATCAATGTAATTAAGCTGATATTTGATTACCAGGTTGATTACGATGAATGTATCAGCGAACTCTACTATCATCTAATGAAGAATGATGCTGCCGTTCTTCGTAATTTTGAGGGACGTAGCACCATTGGAACATGGATTAAGATTGTGGCAATTCGTTTTTTCTGTTCCCGGAAAAAACGTGAACAGATGATAGAATACGAGAGTAAAGAGCCTCTTTATGAGCAGAATCATGAAGAAGAAATAGACGACTCTGAATCGAAAATAGCCGCAAAGATTGATTTGGAACGTTTGTTCGATCTGATGTCGAATAAGCGGTATGTGATGGTCATCAGGGAATTAGTACTCAAAGAGGTCGAACCTGAATTTTTAGCATTATCTATGGGAATAACTGTTGCTAATCTGTACAATATTAAAAAGCGTGCGCTGGCAGCATTGGCTCACTTAGCTATGAATGATAAGAAGAAGTATGAAAACAAAAGATAAAAATATGATAACCGAAGAATTGTTGGCTGCTTTTGAAGAAGGTAAGACGAATGCTGAAGAAACAGCTTTGGTACTTGAATATCTGGCGACTGATGAAAGTTTGCAAGAGGAATTTATCTTGTCTCAACAGTTGGATGCCATGATGGGAGCTGATGATGAAGAAACGGACTTCCTGCCAATGGCGCAGATGGCAGCCAAATCGGAAGGTAATCTTTGTGATTTCCAGTGTGAGCAGTTTATTTTGAAACGTAGAAAGATTGAATATAATTCGGATGAACTCTCGGAGGAGGCCAGGAATAACAGTTGGTTGAGGGAGAGGGGAACTCCTTTGCATAGTGTAGGCCGCCTGCTCGAACAACGCGGATTGATTGTGATGCGCAGTTATGGTTCCAGTATTGACAGTGTCATACGTGCCCTCAAGGCCGGACATGATGCGATTGTTGTGGTAAATAGTTGCCGGTTGCCGGAAAATAGCGAGGAGGAAATTGCTTATCATGCAGCAGTAGTGCTTGACGTAAATGAAGAGGAAGTGACGCTTTATGATCCTGCAACAGGAGAGGAAAGTACGGCCTATCCCAAGGATCACTTTATTGCGGCATGGAATGATGCAAAAGCATATCTTGCGAGGGTGAAAGTGCCTGATCTGGATTATAATCCGCGGCCCATTGATCTGGAAGATGTTGAATTGAGCACTGATTTGATTGAATTGCGTGAAGCCATTGCTGAAAATGCGCATGAAGTCTGGGCCGACCAGCGTCAGGAAGAAGGATGGACTTATGGACCGCAGAGGGATGACGAGAAGAAAGAGACTCCGGACATGGTGCCTTATTCCATGCTTCCTTATTCGGAAAAAGAATATGACCGACGTATGGCGTTTGATACGATCAAGCTGATGAAAAAGCTGGGGTATAGTATTATCAAACAGGGCGATACGGCTCTTCATAATGAGCTGATGAGAAAATTGAAGAATGAAGGTGATGCCAAAGTCTGTGAATGTGGTGCGTATATCTTCATGGATCAAATATATTGCAGTCATTGTGGCAAAAAAATAGATTGGAAATTGTTCCGCTAATATATAAATAATGAATCATAAAATGAAAGAGTATATTCCCAATCCGGTGGATACAGGACATATCCAACTCCCGAAGGAGTTGGAATACCTGGTAGAAGAAATGGCTAAGAATGTTCATGAAGTCTGGTCGAAAACCAGAATAGAACAAGGTTGGACGTATGGAAAAAAGCGGGATGATGTGTTGAAGCAGCATCCGTGCCTGGTTCCGTATGAAGAATTACCTGAAGAAGAAAAGGTGTACGACAGAAATTCTTCGGTGGAAACCTTGAAACTGATTATGAAACTAGGGTTCAAGATTTCGAAGGATGAGGAATAGGCGATCTGCCTGCATCCAACAAGATAAATGGTGCCCAATATTTACTGTCTGCATATCCGTTCTCACGAAGGTACTGTTGCGCTTTGATAAGAGCCTGTCGTTCGGATAATCCTGAAATGATGTTCTCATAGAATTTAGTCATGAGAAGCATGGAGGCCTGGTCGTCAACAGCTGAAAGTGTCATGAGGATGGTTTGTACTCCTGCATTCTTAAAGCCTCGTTGAAGACCGAAAAGACCATCCGCACCAAGAGTACCTTGACCGGTGTTGCAGGCAGAAAGAACAACCATACGACAACCGCGGAGGTTTAGTGTACTGATTTCATCTGCACGGAGCAGTCCGTCATTATTCTCTTCCGTGGCATTGGCGCCGGACATAATCAGGAAGCAATGCTTCATCGCATCATCGGCTTCACGTTGCTTCAATTCTTTATAGTCTCCGTGAGTAGCTATGTGAATCAACGAAACAGCTTTGCCGTCGAGTGCCCGGAACTGCTTTTCCGTTCCGTTTTCACCTACGAATAGATTGGTTTTAATCTTCTTTTCTTTCAATAGGGAATTTACGTTATTTACTTCATTGAGCGTATATGGTAACTCATGATACCCATTCTGTCCGTTACGGAATTTCCCGGAGTTATGATCTGTAGAAACAATATTGCGAACTTTGGTTGAAGCCATTTCGTAGTCTAATCCTCCGAAAAGTGCGGCTGATGAGTAGTTCAGTGAAGCTTTGTCGAGTGCGATTTCTTTTGTTGACGATAAACGATAGACGGCTTTCTGGAATGCTAACGGCAGGTTACCCGCTCCATACGGAAGATATTCTACAGGTAACTGATGAAGTATCCCGTCAGGTGAAAAATAAATAGTATCCGCTTTGCTGATATATTCATCCAGCGCTTTCCAGAAATGTGCCCCGTTTTCGGTTGTGGTGAAAGCCGTAGGCGATTGCATCTCTTTCGATAGCAATTTCTGACTCATTAACTTGATTGCGGTGGGAGACGTGTCGCCCGGACGAAGTACGAAAGCGGTCAGGTGTTTGTCCGGAGCTAGTAATTCATCGTCTATGAGAGCAAATTCTATGGCGATGGAGTTTCCATGTAGATGCTTTTGTACGTCTTGCCATTTGACGGAAAGATAACGGGTATAGTCGCCGAAATCAGTAGATTTTCGCATCAAGTCCAGTTGCAGCTGTTCATACTCCTCTTTCTGGCGGATGATATTTTTTCGTGCTTCCGTCTGATTGGTTGCATTCGGGAGTTCACTTTGCATGGATAAAATTTGTTCCGCCATAAGGGTAGCCTTGTTGTATTGGTTGAGCAGGGATTTATCTCCCGAAGCGCGGATCAGAGACTCCAGTTCAATAGACGAATTGAGCATAATACCTTTCGAAAACAATAATGCATCGTAACCTAACCGGGCAAAACGTTGTTTTTGTTCAGGTGTACCTGTTGCGGCGATATTGGCTGCACGGAGGGGAATACTGTCCAGTGAGGAACGGATATCCTTCCAGAATGCCAGGCGTTCATCGGCTTTCGAGAGACGGAAAAGATTACGCAGCGCGGTTGTTTCGCCGGAGAGGAAAGGTTCCATATAGGCTAATGCCTTGTCGGTCTGTCCTTGGGTATAGTAGATGTCAGCGATAGTCCCTAATGCGGAGACATACATCAAACCGTCTTCTCCCCATTGCAGGCGATAAGCGTCCAATTGTTCAAGATTCTCTTTCAATAGCCTGTTTAAAACCGCCATTCGTTGACGTTCGGCATCCTGTTCTGTCTGCCTGGCTGCTGTCTCATTGCCCATCATGGTGTGGCAACGATTCAGACTGCTAAGTGCATCCTGATATTTTACATCACTGCCGGGAAGAATTTTGTAAATGTCTGCAGCCTGTTGGTAGTTTGCTGCTGCTTCTGCATATTGTTTTTGTCGGTATAAGATACTGCCTCTGGAACGCAGAATTTCCCCCATCTTATCTGACTTATCACCCGTCGGAAGCAGTTTTTCGGCTTTTGTGAGTATTTCGAGGGCTTTTCCGTACTCCTTGGTGAATCCGTAGTTACGGCACAATGCAACGGAGGCGTCTACATATTTGTCCAGTCTGTCCGGCAACATCTGTGCATAAACCGACAGTGCCTGGTTGAGCATACGATTGGAGGCCTCATACTTGGCGGCAATGCTATAATTGAGTCCGCCCAGATAAGATTCCAATGCAAATTTAGCCTGTTCGGCAGGATTGTTGCGAAGGATGTCTGCTGCCAGTTCGTAGTATTCGCCGGCAGATGCGTGATCTTGTATTCCGGAAAGAAATTGCGCATAGTTGTGGCGTACTTTAAAAACAATCTCCTTATCAGTATTCACATCGCATTTCTTTAAAGCATCCAGAAAATGTGCCCTTGCCTTATCATTGTTACCTATGCTGGCAAAATACTGGGCACGCTCGGTCAGGCAATCAGGTTCGTCGCAAGGCTTTTCCAATTCTTTTTTATTGTGAGCTTCTACCAATTTCATGTATTCTAATACTTTCGGCTGATTGTTCAGTTCCACGTAGATGGATGATATCCAATCGAGAAGTTGCTCGTATTCTTTTGAATCGTCAGGAAAGATGTTGAAGGCCTGCTCATAATAAGTGACTCCTACATCTTTACGTCCCGACAGGTAGTACAACGAACCTATCTGCTGGAGTTGACGGGCTACTGAAAGGGACTTTTCGCCATACATCTTTTTACTGATGGCTATTTCCTCTTCTACGATGGCACTTGCTTTGTCCATTTCTCCTAAAGCTATGTAGCAGCGGGCGAGATTGATATGAAACATGAATGCCTGTTCGGGACGGGGCTGAATGCGACTGCACAGTTCCCATGTCTTGCCATGAATTTCTGCTGCTTTAGGATAGTCTTTTGCAACAGTCAGGTAGTAGAGTCCTGTGTTGTTCAGGGAGGAAATGTATTTGATATTTGTTTCGCCCAGTATGGTCTTGCGCATATCTGCTGCCATTTGTGTATAGGTTAGTCCTTCGGGACGTTCCAGATTCAGATAACAACGGCCGAGAATGTGCAGGCAGGTAGCGCGTTCCGCACTCTGTGTCTTTCCTGTTTTGACATATAATTCGTCCGCTTGTTTCAGTTTGGTAATGGCGGTTGGGTAATCTTGTTTACTTTCTAGTTTTTGAGCTTCTTCAACCAGTAGGTCGGCTTGGCTTGTAGTCTGTGAGTAGGCTGTCAGACATAGACAGGCTAATAGAGATAGAATGAATTGTCGCATATAATAGAGATTTTAGTGGATTAAAATAAGATCAAGGCAAAGCTCCCGTCTCTCTTGCTTTTATTGGTGATCGAGACGATGATTTTATACCGTTCGTCCGAGCTAACCTTTTCTTTACGGAAAGGAAGACCTTTCCGGACACTGTCATTACATTTGTATTCCCGTTCACTTTTCGATTGATAACCGATTGTCTTTATTTTCCAACTGAAAGAGCGATTCACCTCTGCCACACAGCCTATCTGCGAGGTTCCCGAACAGCTCGGAATCTCGAAAGTACAGGTCTGACCGGCAGCCACCATTTTGGTATCTAATCTTACTTTGTTGGCGGAGTCCTTATCACCTCTCATCCTCGCTTCTGCTGCATACTTGTCCGCAATTTCATAGATTGTTTCATTATCAACGCAGGCTTGAATGAATTCGTAGTCAAATACCAGATGTCCTTTCAGGCTCAAAACATCGCCCTGGGTTTGTTTGACGATTAATGGGATAGGGGCTGCATCACGCAGCGTTTTGCTTACTGCCAGCAGTTGTTCGCCACTGGCAAATCCGCCGTCCAATGCTTCACATGCTTTCTTACAGGCGTCGAACACCGTTTCAAAGGGTGTCGTTGTCTGTGCATTGGCACTCATTTGCCCTCCGATGGAAAAAAACAGGAGGATGAATACTCTGAAAATAGTTTTCCTGCTCATTTTTATTCTGCATTCATAGTGTTATTGAATAGGATTAAGTACCACACGAAATCCGATATGTGGTTCTGATGTATCGTAAGTCTGTACGCTACGATGGCGAATGTCCATATCACGTTCGTTGGCCAGGTAGCTGCCTCCTCTCACTATCTTTTTATGGTGTCCGGGATTCTCTGCCGGACCTTGGGGATCTGTGACCCGTGTATTTTCATACCGGCTCATCCAGTCTGTACACCATTCGGCGGCGTTGCCTGACATGTCGTATAAATCGAATCCGTTTTCGCGTTTCTCGCCAACGGGATGCAGGCGTTCATTGGCATTGGAGGCATAGTAGGCTACATCACGAATGTTGTCTGAACCGGCATAAGGATAGCTTTTGCCTCCGGCGGCTGCATACTCCCATTGCGCCTCCGTAGGGAGGGAAAAAGGTAAACCGGTGAGCTTGTTCAGTTTCTTGGTGAAGGCCTCTGCATCATTCCACGTTATATGTGTCATAGGCAGCATGCCTTCTTCCGTAACAATGGAGTCATTCATAATGGCATACCACAACGAACGTGTTACTTCGTATTTACACATATAATAATCGGAACTTAATACAACGGTGTGCTGCGGTGAGTCATATCCTTTTCCCATAGTTTTCCCCATGATGAATTCTTTGTTTTTGGCCGGAATCAGCAGCATATTATTCATCATGTCCACCAGGGAGCGGAGCTGGGGCAGTGTGATTGTGGGATTCCATTTTACGTCTACCCATTCTTTCTCTCTGTCTTTTATATCCCTGTTTCCGGTGTTGTTTACGGAAGCGCGTCCGTCATTCCGGAGTGCATTGAATTCATGCAGGATGGAGTCGCATGTAGATTTCAAAGAACTGTCCGGGTGTTTCTTTATGAAACTACTATAATCGTCATAAGTGCGGCAATCCTTGAATTCCAGTTTTTGTTCTGCCGTTCTTTGGATGGAAGTATAAGTTTTGCTTCCTGCTACTATTAATGATAGAGCAATGAAAGTCATCACAAGCCATTTGGCAGATACATAAGAAGGTTTTGATAACATTTGTTTCAGGAGGTCACCCTTTATATCTTTGAATCGGGCTACTCGTGAGTTGCTGTAAAATACAGCTTGAAAATCTTTTAATCCGCTAATGTCCGGTGGTAGTTGCAGGGTGGCGAAATCATAGCTTTCACTTTCCTGCGGAGCAATCGGAATGATATTTATCTGTTTGGGGTTTCTACTCCGGCGGTGTAACGCACGGCCTAATTCTATCCGGACAAAATCGATTTCTCCGGTATGGCTGATCTGCTTAATTTCCGTTTCAAACTCTTCATAGGTCAAGGATGCCATCCGTTCGTAGAAAGCCACTTCTTCCATGTCCCATGTTGCTTTTTCGCCTGTCTCGACCGCTTCTTCATTGAGCGGGCGGATCGTTGTAAACGTCTCCGGCACCATAAACATAATGAAGTCTTTGCACTCATCAATACGGCGAATCAACTCAACATCAAACCGACCGTTTAAATTGTCTTTATCAAAGCTCACCCTTTTGCGGAATCCGGATTCTTCCAGCATCAGTTGTAGCATTTCAGGCTTGTCGCCCGAACATCTTTTACGGTAACTTATGAATATGTCGTAATTATGCTTGCTCATCAGCTGCTAAGATAATAAAAAGAAACAGATTTGTCAATCTTACTCGAAATTTATTTTTATCTTTGAAATTCGGTAAACAGAAAAAAGAAATATATATGAAAAAAGTAATTTGCAGTGAGAAAGCTCCGGGGGCTATCGGCCCTTATAGTCAGGCGATAGAAGCCAATGGTATGGTATTTGTGTCCGGTCAGTTGCCTATTGATGCCGCTACGGGACAGATGGCTGAAGGGATAGAAGGACAGGCTCGCCAGTCGTTGGAGAATATCAAACACATTCTTGAAGAAGCAGGATTGACAATGGGAAACATTGCCAAAACCACTGTCTTTCTTCAGGATATGTCCCTGTTTGCAGGGATGAACGGTGTGTATGCCACGTATTTTGACGGAGCCTTTCCGGCACGTTCGGCGGTTGCCGTAAAAGCTCTGCCAAAGGATGCGTTAGTAGAGATTGAGTGTATCGCGGTTCGCTAACAAATCTGCGACAATGAAACTGCTGCCTCCTACAAAGATCAGATCTTTTGGGGGGCAGTTCTTTTTTGCCGCCTGTACAGCTTCTACAACAGTGGGGTAGGTGGTACCTTTCAATCCGGCTTCTTCTGCCAATGCCAGTAGTTCATTTTCCGGAAGCGCGCGTTTAACGCTTGCTTTGGTAAAATAATAGGTGGCATATTTCGGCAATGCTCGCAGAACCCCCCGGATGTCTTTGTCATTGACCATGCCGAATACAATATGGATCTCCTGATCGAAGGTTTTGTGAATGGCATTGAGCTGTACATGGATATATTCGATTCCATCAACATTATGTCCCGTGTCACAGATAATATCCGGATAGCTGTGTACTTTCTGCCAACGCCCCATCAGACCGGTGAGCTGACATACGTTTGCAAGACCTGCGCGATAGTCCTGGGATCTGATGTTGTAGTTCAGACGGGTCAGTGTCGCAAGGGCTTTTAGGATGGTAAACATATTTTCGAATTGGTAAGCTCCGCTCAACTCTGTGAAAAGTCCGAAAGGAAACATCTCATTGTGGATTTTGATAGCATCTTTTCTTTTGTCGAGTATCTGGTCTAGCGTACGTAGACTGTCTGACAGGTCTAACATGAGTAATGCTTGCCGCATCTGGTTTGCCTCTTCTTCTGATTGTTCGTCCATTGCTTCGATCATTTCGTGCATGCTCTGAATTGTGTTGTCCATCATCGGTCTTATTTCTTGCAATTTCGAATAAGGAACTATTTCCATGTCCCAGTACCGGGCATTTTCACGGGCATATTCGATAGGCGCATTCTTTTCTTTAGCTTTCATGGTAAATACACGTTTCACTGCCCCTTGGGCTCTGCCGATAACGACCGGAACTCCTTCTTTGATAATTCCGGCTTTCTCTTTGGCAATCTTCGTCAGCGTGTCACCCAGATATTGGGTGTGGTCGAGGCCTATGTTGGTGATAACACACAAATCCGGATGGATGATATTCGTACAGTCCAATCTTCCGCCCATGCCTACTTCGATAACTGCTACATCTACTTTCTGGTCGGCAAAATAACGGAATGCCATAGCGGTGGTCAGTTCGAAGAATGAAGGGTGCAGCGGCTCGAAGAAAGAGCGATGCTCTTCTACGAAATTGACTACATACTCTTCCGGTATCATCTCACCGTTGATACGGATACGTTCGCGGAAGTCGATTAAATGAGGGGAGGTGAATAGTCCTACCCGGTAACCGGCGCACTGCAATACGGCTGCGATGGTATGTGAACAGGATCCTTTTCCATTGGTTCCGGCGATATGTATCGTCTTGAATTGTTGATGAGGATGCCCAAAATGTTCGTCCAATTTGTGTGTGGTCTCTAAACCCGGCTTATATGCTTTGCCTCCTATTTGTTGAAACATTGGCGCACTCTCATATAAGTACTTTAAAGTGTTCTGATAGTCCATGTTTTATAATATTTAACGTCGGGCAATCTTTATTGCCCGCTAATTTGTTTATCTTTAGAACCGTCAATCTGACTATAAATGGGGGATTGGCGAATGAGATTGCAAATATCAACATTTAAATCTAAGAAATCATGGGAACTAAGAAAAATTTTGTGCTAGACACAAATGTTATTCTTCACGACTACAATTGCTTGAAGAATTTTCAGGAAAATGATATTTACCTCCCTCTTGTTGTACTCGAAGAACTGGATAAGTTCAAAAAAGGAAACGAGCAGATAAATTTCAATGCTCGTGAGTTCGTGCGCGAATTGGATGTGCTGACAAGCGATGAGCTTTTCTCCGACGGAGTGAAGCTTGGCGAAGGATTGGGACGTCTGTTTGTCGTGACAAGCAATGTGCCGGCTGCCAAAGTGTGGGAATCGTTTCCTATAAAGAAACCCGATCATTTGATTTTGGCGGCAACCGAATACCTGACCGACAAGTATCCGAAAATGAAATCTATCTTGGTGACCAAAGATGTGAATCTGCGCATGAAAGCCCGTTCAATCGGATTGCTTTGCGAAGATTATATTACGGATAAGGTGGTAAATGTAGATGTGTTCGAGAAATCTAATGAGATTTTTGAAAATGTAGATCCGGCATTGATCGACCGTATTTATTCTTCAAAGGAAGGCATTGACTTGAGTGAATTTGACTTTAAGGATTTGATTCATCCCAATGAATGTTTTGTATTGAAGAGTGACCGGAATAGTGTATTGGCACGCTACAATCCTTTTACCCATTCTATTATCCGTGTGATGAAGGGTAAGAATTATGGAATCGAACCACGGAATGCGGAACAGAGTTTTGCTTTTGAGATTCTGAATGACCCGAACATCAAACTGGTGGCTCTGACAGGAAAAGCGGGAACAGGTAAGACATTGCTGGCTTTGGCTGCTGCTTTGGGCAAGCTGACGGATTACAAACAGATTTTGCTGGCACGTCCCGTTGTGGCGCTTTCCAATAAGGATATCGGTTTCCTTCCGGGAGACGCACAGGAAAAAGTAGCTCCTTATATGCAGCCGTTGTTTGATAACCTGAACGTCATAAAACGTCAGTTTGCTACAAACTCTACCGAAGTGAAGCGCATAGAAGATATGCAGAAAAGCGAGCAGCTGGTGATTGAAGCTCTGGCATTTATCCGTGGTCGTAGTTTGAGCGAAATGTATTGCATCATTGACGAAGCGCAGAATCTGACCCCGAATGAAATAAAGACAATCATCACCCGTGCAGGCGAAGGTACGAAGATGGTATTTACGGGAGATATCCAGCAGATTGACCAACCTTATCTGGATAGTCAGTCCAATGGCTTGGTATATATGATTGATCGTATGAAAGACCAGAATATCTTTGCACATGTCAATTTGCTGAAAGGTGAACGAAGTGAATTGAGTGAACTGGCAAGCAACCTGTTATAACAGATTTCTCTGCTAAGCGAGATAAATTGATAAGTGATTAAAAAAGTAAACGGTGAACATCTTGTTGCAAATAGCACAATTTGTTCACCGTTTCTTTATTGATTGAGTATACTTTTTCCTTATTCTTTCTTTCCGAAATATTTCAGGAACTGTGTACGTTCGAATGTATTAACACCCTGAACATCCTTAATATTCAGTTTGCCTTTGAATTGAGCTATATTCCTGAATCCTTTGCGTTCCATCCATGCAGAGAGGAAGCGATTGGCTTCTCCGATGAATGCATTTGTATTTAGATAGACTGCGCTACAAACTTCTACAGCCGAAGCACCGGCAAGGATAGCTTTCACTACTGATTCTGCATTGGCAACACCACCGGAAGCTGCATAGTCGATCTTGTCTACTACTGCAGACGCAATTCCGATCCAACGAAGCGGAATGGCGAGGTCGGAAGCATTGCTGAATATTTCGCCTGAAATATGCTCCATCTTTTCGATATTGATGTCCGGCTGATAGAAACGGTTGAAGAGAACAACTGCTGCTGCACCGTTGGCATACAACTGATCGATTAATGCCACAGGATTTGTCAGGTTATCACCCAGTTTCATGATTACAGGTATCTTGATTGTTTTTTTAATGTGGCGGAGAATATCGATGTGGCGTTGTTCGAATGAACCGTATGTATATTGCACTTCCGATTGCAGGGCAAGGATATTGATTTCCAATGCGTCGGCACCGGCTTCTTCAATCATCTTTGCAAAGTCAATCCATTCGGAATCAGTGTAGCAGTTGATGCTGGCAATGATAGGAATGGGGCATACCTTCTTACTTTCTTTTATTAAAGTCAGGTATTCGGATAGCTTGTGCTCACGGATATATTCTTCCAGATAGTCACTGGCTTCCGGATAGAAAGCCGGATCTTTCAGTTGGTCTGCTTCCAGCATGATCTGTTCCTCAAACAGTGATTTCAGAACAATTGCACCGGCACCATCTTCGGCCAATTTTTTGTTTTTGCCGGCACTGTTGGTCAGCCCCGAGCTACTGATAATGATAGGGTTTCTAAGGGAAAGCCCTGCGAAAGTAGTTTTTAAATCGGTCATAGCAATATGTTTTTTACTCCTGATTAATAAATTCGTTCTCCGAAAATCTTGCTTCCTACCCGTACCAGCGTACTTCCTGCGGCAATGGCTTCGTGGTAGTCATGTGACATTCCCATCGACAGCTCGCAGAAAGTATCGGAGTGGATGAACCAAGTTGTTTTTATCTCGTTAAAGAGCCTATTTAGTAAACCAAATTCCCGGTTGATTTGTTCAATGCAATCGGTGTTGCTGGCCATCCCCATTAATCCGCAGATGCGTACATGAGTCAGCTCTTTCCATTCTCCGGCATTCAACATCTCCTTACATTCTTCGGGACTGAAACCAAATTTGGTTTCTTCCTGCGCAACGTGAATCTGCAACAGGCAGTTCACTGTACGTCCCGCTTTGACAGCTTGTTTGTTGACTTCGGCCAGCAGTTTATAACTATCAATTCCATGAATCATCGCTACGTATGGTATCATGTATTTGATTTTGTTCGTCTGCAGGTGTCCGATGAAATGCCATTCAATGTCTTTGGGCAAACTTTCGTATTTAGCTGTCATTTCCTGCACTTTGCTTTCTCCAAAAATACGCTGTCCCGCCTGATATGCTTCTTCTATCGCTTCATTGGGATGGAATTTTGAGACAGCAACCAGCCGGACTCCTTGAGGGAGTTCGGCCAGCACTTGCTTTAAATTGTCAGCAATACTCATTGTTACTTATGCTTTTGATGGATCAAATTCCGGTTTGTCATTCGGTTCGGCGCTGTAAGGATATACATCCATGAGCGGAGTCTCGGATACCATACCGATCTGATAATCTGCCATGGTTCCTTTCATTCCTTCATCCAGCTTCTTGACTGCGTCGCGCAAGTCGGCAGCTTGTACCAGTACTTGGGTGGAAGTCTTTTTTTCAGCACCGCTTTTTTCATCCAGAGTGATGAAAATAAGTTTGCATTTGAACCAGCGGTCGGCACTTTCTTCGTCGCTAGGGAAAAGTTCGCTATAGTTGGCACGTTTAATATCCGAAACGGTAAATTCTCCGGAGATAAACGGAGTCATTTCTTCAATAATCCGTGCTTCTGCTTCTGTAAAACTGAGTGCGTCAACAAGATAAGGTTCAGTTACTTTCTTCTGCATTCCGTTTTCCATTACTTTTTCATAACGGATCTTGCACTCAAACCATGTATGCATTGCCATAATTTTCTTCCTTTTTAATTAATTGATTTATGTAAATTGCCTACAAAGATAAACAAAATCCCAAAGTAAGTGCCGAAAGCTTTTTATTTTCTTTTATGCAGATTCTTTAATTCAAATGAAAGCATGACACGGAAAAGTCCGATGATGAGGAAAGCAAAAGAAATCATATACACTGCGTAGAGCGCTCCTATGGCGGGTTGCCATAATATTAAAAGAGAGCACAGGATGGCAAGAATACCGAAAGCCATGTACCAGCCCCAGTCGCGGGTTCCGTAACGTTTCAGGTCGATGGAATAGCCGGTGGAGGAGAACCCTCGGAACATAAGCCAGAAGGCTATGATGAAAGGGATAACTTCCATGCTGACCATCGGATAGGCAATCAGGTAAATACCCAGAACGAGGTCGATGAGTCCTCCTACGATATACCACCCCCAGCTCGGGACACCTTTCCGGTTGCTAAGAGCAAAGATGATTTCCAGAATACCGCTTATCAGCATCGATACACTGAAAATGATACTTAGAGCTACATAGGTGCTTACGGGTGAGAACATGAGCCAAAGGGCTACAATGATATACACGATTCCCAAAAGAAGAGAAGTCCACCAATTTTTTACTGAATGTTGAATCTCATTGAATACAGTTTCCATACATTTTATATTTTAAATTGAACACTAGAGTGATTTCGTTGAGGAATAACAAATTGAATTTAGAAAAGGTTTTCCGTGAACATATTTGGGGGAATAGTTGTTTCCTATATAAAGTAAATTTTAAATATACATGCATTATGGCAACAACAAATTTCAAAGGACAACCGGTGAAACTGATCGGTGAATTTATACAAGTAGGTAAGGTAGCTCCTGACTTCGAGCTGGTAAAAACAGATTTATCTTCTTTCTCTCTGAAAGATTTAAATGGTAAAAATGTGATTTTAAATATTTTCCCTAGTCTGGATACCAGCGTATGTGCAACTTCTGTACGTAAGTTTAATAAAATGGCTGCCGGATTGAAAGATACGGTAGTATTGGCTATTTCTAAGGATCTTCCTTTTGCACACGGCCGTTTCTGTACGACAGAAGGTATTGAAAATGTAATTCCATTGTCTGATTTCCGCTTCTCTGATTTCGACGAAAGTTACGGAGTGCGTATGGCAGATGGTCCGTTAGCAGGACTTTTGGCGCGTGCGGTAGTTGTGATTGGCAAAGATGGCAAAATTGCATATACGGAACTTGTTCCTGAAATCACCCAGGAGCCTGATTATGACAAAGCCTTAGCTGCTGTAAAGTAATATAGAATATGGAGTATTAAGTATTAGGTATTAACTATTAGTTGCAGCTAATAAACGAATATGGCTAATACTTAAGCCTGCTACTTATCTTAAAGATTTTGACCTAATGGGAACTGGTAAAAAGGCTTGGTAAACTGCCAAGGCTCCGTTCTTGTTAGGTTGTGTTTTTTCTACACTAAACCTCAACTATCATGAACAAAATGAAAACTCTATTCATCGCCCTGTTATGTATGGGCGTTGGAACCTTGTCGGCCCAAACTGCCGATAGTACACAAATTTCTCCCTGGACAAAAGAAGGATTTGCCGGACTGAAACTAACGCAAGTGAGCCTCACTAATTGGGCTGCCGGAGGTGATAACTCCGTTGCCTTTGACTTGCAGGGCACTTATCAGATTAATTATAAGAAAGGAAAACATCTGTGGAATAATCGTATCGAACTGGCTTATGGATTAAATAAGACCGGTGACGACGGAACCAGGAAAGCAAATGATAAAATCTATTTGAATACGAATTATGGCTATGCTATTGCCAAAAGTTGGTATGCCAGTGCGTTCGCCACTTTCCAGACACAGTTTTCTCCAGGATATGACTACTCCGTCAATAAAGACATTGCTATCTCCGAATTTATGGCTCCTGCCTATTTGACTACCGGTTTGGGCTTTACGTATGATCCGGGTAAGATATTTACCGTTGTATTGTCTCCTGCTGCGTGGCGCGGAACATTTGTACTCAATGACCGTCTCTCTGACGAAGGAGCTTATGGAGTGGATCCGGGCAAACATCTATTATCCAGCTTCGGTACTAACTTGAAAGGAGAAGCCAAATATGAATTCTTGAAAAATATGACGGTATATTCACGTTTGGATCTATATTCCGATTATCTGCATAAGCCGCTGAATATAGATGTGAACTGGGAAGTACAAGTAAATATGATTATCAATAAATGGTTCTCAACCACACTTACTACTAACCTGATGTATGACGATGATGTGAAAATCGTGCAAAAGGATGGTACAAAAGGTGCTCGTGTGCAATTTAAAGAGATATTGGGAGTAGGAGTTCAGTTTAATTTCTAATTAGCTCTTATCTACCACAAAAAATAAACCACAGAGGACGTAGAATACACAAAGAAGTAAGAATTTAACGGGTAATAGCCGATTTACAATAATGGATGCCCCGGTAACTCTATGTTCTTGCTTTGTGTTCTCTGCGTCCTCTGTGGCTTTGCAATGAGTATTTTACTACTTATTTTCTTTTTTTCAGCCCTTTATAAGCCAAAAAAACGATTACAATTACCACCACTGCTATAATGACATAGCCGATTTCGTGACTGTATTCGGTGGCCATTACATAGACATCGTTAGTCGTTTTGAGGTCTGTAAAACGGTAAATCATGTATCCGAGCAAAGCTAATATGCTGTTCCATATAGCAGCGCCGAGAGTTGTATAAAGCAGGAAAGGACCTATTTTCATGCCGGCTAACCCTGCGGGAATACTGATAAGTTGGCGTACAGCCGGAATAAGACGGCCAAAGAAAGTAGAGGCTGCACCGTGCTTTCTGAAATATTCTTCTGCATGGTGTATTTTCTCTTCGTCAATAAGGCACATGTGCCCTAAACGGCTGTTAGCGAATTTATAGATAATAGGACGACCCAACCAACGTGCCAGGTAATAATTAACTAATGCACCGATATCTGCTCCTATAGTTGCAAATAGGACAACGAGAAAGATATTCATACTGTCGTCTGCCATAGCTTTCCATGCGGCAGGGGGTACTACGGCTTCCGAGGGGAAGGGAATAAAAGAGCTTTCGATAGCCATAAAAATAGTGACTACCCAATAGTTCAAGTTTTCTAATACCCATTTAAGAAGTTCTGCTACTGATTCCATGTTTTTTGAGGATAGAATTTATAAATTGATTTATTTTTTTCCTTTTGTTTTTTTCTTATTCTCTTTTTTCATGCGTTCCCACACTTCTTTGAGAGTTCTTTCGTCTTCTTCTCTGTGTTCGGGACTGTTCAACAGATCCAGGATCATGTCTTCTTCCAGTGGATGTTCACATTCTTTGTTATATTTAAAGAAGTTGTTGATTTCACCGTGCATGAGGCAAAGAACACTCAATTTCTCCGTCACATCTTCGTATTTCGGATTTATCTGGTACACTTTTTCAAAGTATTCTTTCGCTTCGATCAGATAGTCACTCTCCGAATAAGCAGAGGCAATCATATACCACATTTCTATGTTCGGGTTGATCTCTATCGCTTTTTCGAAAGAGATGGCAGCTTCGTCTTCCAGTTCCTCTGCCAGGTATAGTTTTCCTTCTGTCAGATAAATCAATCCCTCGTTCGGGTTTATCTCTTTGGCTTTCTCGCATAACTCATGCGCCTCTTCATACCTTTCCAGGTGAGAGAGGGCGAATGCTTTGCTGGTATAGGTGTCTATCAATAAAATAGACTGCTTGTCTCCGTCTTCTTCAAAACGTTCGATCACTTTGTCGTAATAGTCATCGGCTTTTTGCCATTCTTCTTTATTACCGTAGGATATTCCCATAAACATGTAACCCAGTTCGGGGGGAATGGCTTTGAGCTCAATCGCCTTTTGGTAATTCTCGATGGCATCATCCGAATTGTTCAGATAGAAGAAACAATGTGCCTTGTAGGCATAAGCTTCCCCGTACTGATCGTCGGCTGCCAATGCGAAATCACAGGCTTCGATGGCTTTGTCTATTTGTTCCTGGACAAAGTAACATTTCACCAGTCCCATCCAGTAGGAAGGGTTGAATGGAGATTTGTCAATGAGTTTATTGTAATAGATGATGGCTGATTCTACCTGATGGGTCGATGCCAGATAATCGGCTGTGAGAGCCATGTATTCTTCATCTTCGGTATAACGGGATTTACCTCTGTCGAGCCATTCTTTGGCTGCGTCCGGGTATCCCATGTCCAGATAGAGAAAAACAACATCAATGATTGTTTCCAGCTCGTCGGCATCCGCTATTGTGCTTAACAGCCATTGAGCTTCCTCCAGTTTTCCTCCATTCAGCAATAGTTCGGCTTTCAGCAGTTTCACTTCGGAATCAAATTCTTCGGTAATCGAATCCGCTACTTTTCTTGCTTTTTGCAGCTTTTGGGTATCCAGGTAAAGATATGCTTGTTCTATAAGCAAATCTGTGTTTCCCGGATGTATTTTAAGTCCATAAGTGATTACTTCTTGTGCTTCTTCAAATTTTCGTTCGGAGGCATACCAGTCGGCGATGTCGGCCAATTGGTCAGCATCCAGATAAAGTTGTCGGTTTTCTGCTTTTGCTTCTTCGTAGTTTGTGATTAGTGTGACTAGTTCCTTTTTTGCTGATGGCGAATTTTTTCTACCCATTTTACTTTTAGATTTTTAATTGCTAAGATGGGGCTGTTGCAAAAGTTCAGATGATGATCCTTTTGACACAGCCCCATTGTAAAGTTAAGCTTGAAAGCTTAGTTATTTATTGATCTTACCCCATGTGTCTTTCAACCCTACTGTACGGTTGAAGATTAGTTTATCCGGGGTTGATTCTTTGTCGATATTAAAGTAACCGATCCGTTGGAACTGCAGATAGGAGAGTGGAGGCAGGGTAGCTGCGAACTTCTCTATGTAGCAGTTGGGCAGAACTTTCAATGAATCCGGATTAATGATTTCTTTCATGGCTTCCAGTGCTTCGCATTTTTTTGCTTCGCGGATGGCAGCCAGTTCGTCACGTGGATTTTCCACTTTCCACAGGCGGTCGTACAAACGTACTTCTGCTTGCAGGCAGTGGTTGCAGCTTACCCAATGGAGCGTACCTTTCACCTTGCGGTTCGCATCCGGCATGCCGCTACGGGTATTTGCGTCATATTCGCAATATACTTCTGTGATTACACCGTTTTCGTCTTTCTTGCAACCGGTGCATTTTACGATATAAGCATTTTTGAGACGTACTTCTTGTCCCGGTGTCATGCGGAAATATTTCTTGGGAGCGTCTTCCATGAAGTCTTCGCGTTCCATCCACAATTCGCGGCTGAACTCGATCAGGTGACTTCCTGCTTCCGGATCTTCCGGATTGTTGATTGCTTCCAGTTCTTCAACCTGTCCTTCCGGATAGTTGGTGATAATCAATTTAACCGGGTTGATTACTGCAGATATACGGGTAGCACGGCTGTTCAAGTCATCCCGGACAGAGCTTTCCAACAGGGCGATGTCGTTCAGGGCATCGTAAGTGGTATATCCGATTTTATCGATAAACTTATGAATGGACTCCGGTGAATAACCGCGACGGCGGAAACCGCAGATAGTCGGCATACGGGGGTCGTCCCATCCGTTTACCAATCCTTCTTTCACCAGTGTGAGCAGGTTACGTTTGCTCATCAGGGTGTAACTTAGGTTCAGTTTGTTGAATTCAGTCTGACGGGGACGGTTGTCGTTCAGGTCTTTTCCTTCTTTCAACCAATCGATGAAGAGGTCGTAAAGCGGACGGTGTACCACAAATTCAAGTGTGCACAGAGAATGAGTCACTCCTTCGAAGAAGTCACTCTGTCCGTGGGCGAAGTCATACATCGGATAAGCTTTCCAGGTAGTACCCGTACGGTGGTGCGGGTGTTTCACTACACGGTAAATAATCGGATCGCGGAAATGCATATTCGGATTAGCCATGTCAATCTTGGCACGGAGCACCATGGCGCCTTCTTCGATCTCGCCGCTATTCATTTTCTTAAAAAGTTCGAGGCTCTCTTCGATAGGACGGTTCCGGTAAGGGCTTTCCACACCCGGTTGGGTAGGAGTACCTTTCTGCTGTGCAATCAGTTCCGAACTCTGTTCGTCGATATATGCTTTTCCCTCCTGAATCAGGCGGATAGCGAAGTCCCATAATTGTTGGAAGTAGTCGGAAGCGTAGTATTCGTTTCCCCACTGGTAGCCTAGCCATTGGATATCTTCTTTGATAGCTTCTACATATTCCACATCTTCCTTGGTAGGGTTAGTGTCGTCGAAACGAAGGTTACATACACCGCCGTGTTTTTCTGCGATGCCGAAATCAAGGCAAATAGCTTTGGCATGGCCGATGTGAAGATAGCCGTTGGGCTCGGGCGGGAAACGCGTCTGCACTTTTCCACCATTTTTACCTTCTTTCAAGTCTTTCTCTACTGCCTGTTCAATAAAGTTCAAGCTTTTCTTTTCGCCTGCTTCTTCGTTTTTAATATCTGTCATAACGGTTAATGTTATCTGTATTTAGGCTACAAAAGTAGGACATTTTTTTTATTTAACCGGAATATAACCGCTCTTTTTTATAATGTCCTGTCCGTCGGATGAAAGAATAAACTGAATCAGGGGGTTAACTTGTTCCTTATTTTTTACATTGTAATAGTAGTAAAGCGGCCGGACGATAGGGTAGGTTTTGTTGGTGGCATTCTCTATCGTAGGGGTGGCGTAGTGGCTTCCGTCATAAGACACGGAAAGCGTTTTGACACGGGGAGACACGTAGGCCAGTCCTACATATCCGATGGCTCCTTTGGTCTGGCTGACAGACTGGATAATAGCACCTGTTGCCGGCATGGAAAGGCTGCTTGCCATGTAGTTTTTATTTTTCAGTACGCTCTCTTTGAAAAATTCGTAAGTACCGGACGATGTTTCACGCGAGTAGACTACTATTTTTCGGTTGTCTCCGCCTACCTGTTTCCAGTTGGTTATCTTCCCCCGGAAAATATCCTCCAGTTGTTGGCGGGTCAGCTGTTTCACCGGATTAGAGGGATGCACCACCACGGCGAGGGCGTCGTAGGCAACAATCACTTCGTTTACTTCTTCTCCTGCCGCTTTAATTTTCATCTTCTCGCTGAACTTGATCGGGCGGGAAGCCATTGCAATGTCCGTTGTATTATCCATTAAAGCGGAGATACCCACACCGGTTCCGCCACCGGTTACAGTGACACGGGCATCCGGATGCTGGTTCATAAACCGCTCTGCTGTCTGTTGTGCGACAGGCAGTACCGTGTCGCTACCTTTTATACGTTGTGCGTTGGCACCGAGCGAGAGTAAGGAAAGGGCGATTAATAAGTTTCTTCTCACTTTCATATTTCTTCTTTTTATTGACTTTGCAAATTAAGCAATCGGATATTACATTTCCATTTCATCCGGAATGGAAATGATACTTGTAACACAAACGTAACATGATTGAAACATTTCCTTCAAACGTTAGTCACATCTCCTTAATAAAGAGACGCTTTCTTTGCATCAGAAATCATAGTAGGTATGAAAAAGGTATTTGAAAGGATTATAGAAGGAATGTTGACTTGTAGCGGTTTCGTGACAAGTATTACTATTCTGCTGATTGTACTCTTCCTTTTCACGGAAGCTTTCGGGCTGTTCAAGAGTAAGGTGATTGAAGAGGGATATGTGTTGGCGCTGAATAAGAGCAACAAAGTTAGTGTGTTGAGCCCTGCACAGATAAAAAATGTTTTTGATGAGGAGATCACAAACTGGAAGGAACTCGGTGGGGAAGATCTCCCTATCCGGGTTTTTCGTTTGGAGGATATAACGCAGTATTATACGGAAGAGGAGCTGGGACCTGCTTATGAATATGCAGGCGACAAGATTACGGAACTGGTAGAGAAAACACCGGGTATCGTAGCTTTTGTTCCGCAGAAGTTTATTGTTCATCCGGACGCGGTGCATTTCATAGAGGATAACACCATTTCCGTGAAAGATGTATTTGCGGGTGCCGAATGGTTTCCTACGGCCACTCCGGCAGCTCAATTCGGCTTCCTGCCGTTGATTACCGGTACGTTGTGGGTGAGTCTGTTCGCCATTCTTTTTGCTTTGCCGTTCGGGCTTTCGGTTTCTATCTATATGTCTGAAGTGGCAAACCCGAAAGTGCGGAACTGGCTGAAACCGATTATCGAACTGTTGAGCGGTATTCCTTCCGTGGTCTATGGCTTTTTCGGGTTGATTGTCATCGTTCCGTTGATTCAGAAGTTGTTTAATCTTCCGGTGGGAGAGAGCGGCTTGGCAGGGAGTATCGTACTGGCCATTATGGCATTGCCTACCATCATAACGGTGACGGAAGATGCGATGCGTAACTGTCCGCGTGCAATGCGGGAAGCGAGTCTGGCGTTGGGGGCTTCTCAATGGCAGACTATATATAAGGTCGTAATTCCTTATTCTATTTCGGGTATTACATCCGGCGTGGTACTTGGCATCGGACGTGCTATCGGGGAGACGATGGCGGTATTGATGGTGACCGGTAATGCGGCTGTGATTCCGACAACCATTCTTGAACCTTTACGTACCATTCCGGCTACGATTGCCGCCGAACTGGGAGAGGCTCCTGCAGGTGGTCCGCACTATCAGGCATTGTTCCTGTTGGGTGTCGTACTGTTCTTCATTACATTGATTATCAACTTTAGTGTGGAATATATTTCTTCTAAAGGATTAAAACGTAGTAAATAAGATGGAAATACGGAGTAATAATAAAGCTAAACACCGTTCGCAGAAATTTGCTTTCGGGATTTTCCGGTTGTTGAGTCTTTGCATTGTATTGATATTGTTTGCGATTCTGGGATTTATCATCTATAAGGGAATCGGTGCTATCAGTTGGGATTTTATCACTTCGGCTCCTACGGACGGAATGACAGGTGGCGGTATCTGGCCGGCTATTGTCGGTACCTTCTACCTGATGGTGGGAAGTGCGCTGTTTGCATTCCCGATAGGGGTGATGAGTGGGATTTATATGAATGAGTATGCGCCGAAAGGCAGGTTGGTACGCTTTATCCGGGTGATGACCAATAACTTGAGCGGTATTCCTTCCATCGTATTCGGATTGTTCGGTATGGCGCTGTTTGTCAATTATATGGGGTTTGGTGATAGTATTCTGGCAGGCTCTTTGACATTAGGTTTGCTTTGCGTACCTTTGGTCATCCGGACAACGGAGGAAGCCTTGAAAGCCATTCCCGACAGTATGCGTGAAGGTAGCCGGGCATTGGGAGCGACGAAGTTGCAGACGATATGGCATGTTGTTTTGCCGATGGGGATGCCGAACATTATCACTGGGTTGATTCTCGCCTTGGGACGTGTTTCGGGAGAGACGGCGCCGATTCTGTTTACTTGTGCCGCATATTTCCTGCCGCAACTTCCTACCGGCATTTTGGATCAGTGTATGGCCTTGCCTTACCATTTGTATGTGATTTCCACCAGTGGAACGGATATGGAGGCACAACTGCCGCTGGCTTATGGCACGGCATTGGTATTGATTATGATTATCCTGTTGGTGAATCTGCTGGCTAATGCCTTGAGAAAGTATTTTGAGAAAAGAGTAAAAACGAACTAAATTAGTATATGGATACAGTGAAAATAGATGCGCGTGATGTGAACTTCTGGTATGGGGACTTTCATGCATTGAAGGGCATCAGCATGCAGATTGAGGAAAAATCGGTTGTTGCTTTTATCGGACCGTCCGGTTGTGGCAAATCTACTTTCCTCCGGCTTTTCAACCGGATGAATGATTTGATTCCTGCTACCCGTCTGGAGGGAGAAATCCGTATCGACGGACATAATATCTATGCGAAAGGCGTGGAAGTGGACGAACTCCGCAAGAATGTGGGAATGGTGTTCCAGCGTCCCAATCCTTTCCCGAAAAGCATATTCGAGAATGTGGCTTACGGACTTCGTGTGAACGGAATAAAAGATAATGCTTTCATTCGCCAGCGTGTGGAGGAAACATTGAAAGGAGCGGCTCTTTGGGATGAGGTGAAAGATAAGTTGAAGGAATCGGCTTATGCACTGTCCGGCGGACAGCAGCAGCGTCTTTGTATCGCCCGTGCGATGGCTGTCTCTCCTTCGGTATTGCTGATGGATGAACCTGCGTCTGCGCTCGATCCTATTTCTACGGCGAAAGTGGAGGAGTTGATTCATGAACTGAAGAAGGATTATACGATTGTAATCGTTACGCATAATATGCAGCAGGCGGCCCGTGTCAGTGATAAGACGGCGTTTTTCTATATGGGAGAAATGGTGGAGTTCGATCAGACGAAAAAGATATTCACCAATCCGGAGAAAGAGGCTACCCAGAATTACATAACGGGACGTTTTGGGTAATCCGGGTATCTGGAACCCAATTGATAGAATATTAATCATTTATATATAATAGACTATGGTAAAGTTTATAGAATCGGAACTCATCCTATTGAAGAAGGAAATTGATGAAATGTGGACCTTGGTGTACAACCAGCTTGACCGTGCCGGAGAGGCTGTGTTGACCCTTGACAAGGAGCTGGCTCAACAGGTGATGGTTCGCGAGCGCAGGGTGAATGCTTTTGAATTGAAGATAGATAGTGATGTGGAAGATATTATCGCATTGTATAATCCGGTGGCGATTGATCTTCGTTTTGTGTTGGCTATGTTGAAGATTAACACAAATCTGGAACGTTTGGGTGACTTTGCGGAAGGGATCGCCCGTTTTGTACTTCGTTGCAAAGAACCGGTATTGGATGCGGAGCTGTTGTCTCGTCTTCGCCTGGCAGAGATGCAGGCAGAGGTGTTGTCGATGCTGGAACTGGCAAAACGTGCCTTGAATGAAGAGAGCAATGATTTGGCGGCAGGAGTGTTTGCTAAGGATAATTTGCTGGATGAAATCAATGCGGATGCAACAGGTATTCTTTCAGACTATATTATCGAACATCCGGAAGCTGTACATACTTGTGTCGATTTGGTCAGTGTGTTCCGTAAACTGGAACGTTCGGGAGACCATATTACCAACATTGCCGAAGAAATTGTTTTCTTCATTGATGCCAAAGTGTTAAAACATCGTGGCAAAACGGACGAAAACTATCCGGAAAAGTAATTTTCTGCGGATTTTTAAACAGAAATTAGGGCTCCTTAAAAAATTATCTTATATTTGTCTCCTGTAACGGACAAGTTACAGGAGATTTTGCTTCAAATGATAATAAATCCAAAGAATTTTCAAAAAGATGTTATATGACATGTTTTATAATTTGGATAGTATCGGTAAAACCGCCTATATTTGCACCGTTATCCTGAAAACAATCTTTTTACCTTAAAAAAAAACTAATACCTATTGAAAACTGAAAAATGGAGCTTTGTGAAAAGCCCCATTTTTTTTTGCTCTTATTTTCTAAGCTGCTTCCTTATTCGTATCTTTGACCCTTGCATTAAGAGAGTATTCTCAATCGTAAAATAGTAAGTAGTAAATCATAAAATAGTAAATGAAATTATGTTTTCTGGAATCGTAGAAGAATATGCTACTTTGGTAGCACTGGTGAAAGACCAGGAGAATATACACTTTACATTTAAGTGTTCGTTTGTGAATGAGTTGAAAATCGACCAAAGTATTTCTCACAATGGTGTATGCCTGACGGTAGTGACTCTGACGGATGATACGTATACGGTGACTGCCATGAAAGAAACGTTGGAGCGTTCTAACCTCGGTTTGTTGAAAGTGGGGGATAAGGTGAACGTTGAACGTAGCATGATGATGAACGGTCGGCTGGATGGACATATCGTTCAGGGACATGTGGATCAGACTGCTACTTGTATCGATATTAAGGATGCGGAAGGCAGTTGGTATTTTACATTCCGATATGCGTTTGACAAGGAGATGGCGAAACGCGGATATATCACCGTGGATAAAGGTTCGGTGACTGTGAACGGTGTTAGCCTGACAGTATGTAATCCGACGGATGATACTTTCCAGGTGGCTATCATTCCTTATACATACGAGCATACGAACTTCCATACGTTTGAGATTGGCAGTGTGGTAAATATCGAATTCGATATTATCGGCAAGTATATCAGCCGGATGATTCAATATAAATAAGAAAATATAAATAAGTGACCGGAGGATTGGAAATGGCATATACTGATTTTCTTCAATTGGTGCAGGCTCGTCAAAGTGACCGTTCGTATGATAAAGAACGTCCGGTGGAGCCGGAAAAGTTGGAACGGGTACTTGAAGCTGCACGTTTGGCGCCTTCAGCCTGCAACGCACAACCTTGGAGGTTTGTGGTCATCACAGACAAGGAACTGGCTCAAAAAGCCGGGAAAGCTGCTGCTGGCTTGGGAATGAATAAGTTTGCCAAAGATGCTCCCGTGCATATTCTGGTTGTAGAAGAATCTGCTAATATAACCTCCCTGCTTGGCGGAAAGGTAAAAGGCAAGCATTTTCCGTTGATCGACATTGGAATAGCGGCTGCTCATATTTCTCTGGCAGCTGAAGCCGAAGGTTTGGGTTCTTGTATTCTGGGTTGGTTCGATGAAAAAGAGCTGAAACAGCTTGCCGGTATTCCTGCTTCGAAACGTTTATTGCTGGATATTGTCATTGGCTATCCGGCAAAGGAAAAACGTAAGAAGATAAGGAAGCCGAAAGAAAAGGTGATTTCATACAATCGTTATTGATTGAAAAATAATTATATTCTTAGCCCTTTAGGATAAGCATATAACAGAAAGCATCATTGGTTTTAAAGGAAGGGGACGTTCCTTTTAAACCAACGATGCTTTCCTTTTAAAGGAACGACCTGTTTCTTTAAAACCAATAAATGGCTTTTTAAGGTGTTGATAGTTAGCGCGTTATTGATGCCGCTTTTCCGGCGGCATCAATAATGCTATATTTATTTCTTTTTTGACAAATCTTTCAATAGGTAGTCTACTGCTGCTTTCAGTTGTGCATCTTCTCCTTTCAGGCTGGCTGCCGGTTCGTTATAAACTAGAATATCAGGTTGCAAGGTCTGATTTTCGAGATAGTTGCCTTGCATATCCATACAACCCACCTGTGGGATACCGAATACAATAGACGGATCTATCTGGCGTTCCCACCACACAGCGGTCATTGTGCCTGCCACCGGGGCGCCTACCAGTTTACCAATACCTAGAGTCTTATATACGTAAGGAGTGCCATGAGCATTGCTGTAATTGTCTTCGCAAGTTAGCATGCATGAGGCTTTCAGCCATTTGTTGAATGGATCGCTGCCGATATATTGTCCGCGTGGCACGAAACGTTGATATTCCTTTCCACTAAGTAAGGTGACTACATCATCGTGCAGCCATCCGCCACCATTATGGCGGGTATCTACCACTACGGCTTCTTTATTACGATAACGGCCGAGTAGTTCGGAATAGATCTTGCGGAAGCTGGGGCTGTCCATACCTTTAATATGTACATAAGCAATGCGTCCGCCGGAAAGCTCTTCCACTTTCTTGGCGCAGCGCTCTACCCAACGTTTGTAAAGCAGGTCGCTTTGGGTTCCATAGCTGATTGCTTTTACTGCTTCTTCAAAACGTTTTTTAGTAGAAGGATCGTATACGGTAAGTACTACTTTGCGTCCGACTTTGCCTTCAAATAACGGGAAGTAATCAGCACCGGCTTCAATCGCTGTGCCGTCTACTTTTTCAATGATGCAACCTGCCTTCACTTCTGTCTTTTTCTGGGTGAAAGGACTTTGCTTCATGATTTCCTTGATCTTTAACCCGGCACCGTCGTATGACTCATCGTAAAAGACTCCCAGAGTAGCGGTAGGCATTGCGCTGCCTCCTGCTGCAAACCGGGCTCCGGTATGGGAACCATTCAATTCGCCAAGCAATTCACTCAACATTTCCGTGAAGTCATAATTGTTGCTGATGTGGGGCAAGAAGCGTTCGTATGCTTTTTTATATCCTTTCCAGTCCACTCCATGCAAGTCGGCAATATAGAATTTGTCATTTACTTGCTGGCAAACGTGGTCGAAGATGTATGCGCGTTCATCATAAGGACGGTAATCGAAGAATGCTTCAAATTCTATCGGTGTAATTTTGCTACCGGCAATCTCTATTTTCTTCAATCGGCCACCTGTGCACATAAAGATATTCTTTCCTTCTTTATCCGGTATGAGTGAGCCGCCGCCAACTCCTTTCAATAATATTTTAGTCGTATTTTCTTTCAGTTTATGCTCCCAAAGGTCATAGTCTCCTTCAAAAGCTGCCAGGTAATAAAGAATATCACCCTTCGGACTCATAACAGCGTCACCCAGGCGGGAAGAATTTACAGTTAGACGAACGATGCGGTCAAAACGATTCTCCAAATCGAATGTAAGAGGTTTCACTTCCGTACTGTCTTTTTTCGCATTCTCATTCTGGTTCGTTTTCTTCTTACTGTCTTTAGTGTCTTCTTTCTTCTCTGCCTTTTCTTTCTTGGCTTTTTCTTTTTCTGCTTTCTCTGCCTTTTCCGCTTCTTCAAGTAAGGCAATATCTTCTTTGCTCATCAGGAAGCGGTTGTAGGCATCGACGTCGAAAAACATAATATAGGTGTCGTCTTCACTTCCCCAGCTACCATGGCTACGGTATCCGGCACGGTCACTGTTCCATATCATTGCTTTTCCACCCAACACCCATTTGGCATTGCTGTCGCTGTATCCGCTTTCGGTAAGATTGACCATTTCGCCTTTTCCGTCGGCTTTCAGCAAAACGACGTCTTTATTATTCCAGCCTCCTATGCCAATGAAGTCTGATAGAATCCATTGGCTGTCAGGGCTCCATTGGAACCATTGGTCACCGTCGGCATAAGAATATTGATATTTGGCATCCATCACTGTGCGCACAGCCTTGCTTTTTAGATTGATGACACGGATAGCGGTACGGTTCTCGAGGAAAGCAACCTCTTTACCGTCAGGACTGAATTGTGGTTGGAAAGAAGCGACTTTGGAGTTTGTCAAACGTTCTTCTTTCAATTCTGTGGCATAGGTGAATTGTTTCTCCTCTTTGCGTACGATGGTGGAAGTGTAAAGCTGCCACAATCCATCGCGTTCTGAAGAATAGACGAGTGTGCGTCCGTCGGGAGCGAAACTGATGTTACGTTCCTGATCGGGTGTGTTGGTGATTTGTTTGGTTGTTTTGTAGTCAATGGAGGTTACGTAAACATCACCGCGCATAATGAATGCGACCTCTTTTCCTTTGGGAGATACAGCGATGTCGGTAGCCCCGTTGGATTTGATTTGGCGGATAATATCTTTGTCATTCTTGTCTGCCAGGATACTTATATTTACCTTTTGGGGTTGTTTGCCCGGAGTAAGTGTATAAATCTCGCCGTCATAACCATAACAGAGTGTGCCGGTGGTTGAAATGCTTAGAAAACGTACGGGATGCTTTGTATGGAAAGTGATTTGTTGGGAAGTGGTGGTTCCGGGAGTACGTTGGAATATATTGAAGGAACCTTTCTCTTCACTTAGATAATAGAATGATTTACCATCAGGACTCCATACCGGTTCGCGGTCTTCACCTCCGAAAGTAGTTTGTTTTTGATAAACAGGTTTTTTCCCGGGAGTGTATGTCCAGATGTCACGGGCAATAGGGGATACCTGATGCTTGCGCCAATAGTCTTCGTATCCTTTCTTGTCCTGATAGAGCATCACTCCCTCCTTATTAATAGAGATGCACTCCATTGGCATGGATGAGAACATAGCGGGGCGTCCTCCCGTCACGGCTACCTCGTACACTTGCTGGAACTGGCCGGAAGGAAACCCGGCATCTTCGGCAGAGGGAGCAATGTTGGCTGTGAATAAAATGTGTTTGTTGTCTTTGTAGGCAACAGGTTTCTCACTGCCTGAATGAGTGGTCAGTCGCTGGGGTGCTCCTCCTTCACTGGATACGACGAAAACGTCGAGACTTCCCATGCGATCCGATGCAAAGGCAATTTGTTTACTGTCGGGACTCCATACCGGTTCCGTATCAAAAGCCGGATTGGTGGTGATTTGTGTGGCACGTCCGCCGGTTGACGGTACCGTGTAGATGTCTCCTTTGTAGGTAAATGCAATGGTGGTTCCGTCTGGAGAAAGAGCGCAGTGGCGCATCCATAAAGGAGATTCTTGTGCAATGCTTGTCCCTGCTAGACAGATGACAAATGCACTTAGCAGTAGCTTTTTCATTTTTTCTAATATTGTGTTAAGTTCATTCTCGCGATTTAAGGTTTGACTTTCCTACAAATCCTTCAGTAATACTTTACTTGCTTTTTTATAGTATTCTTCTCTGGATTCGGTCAGCACCTTCCATTCGTCGTTGAATTCTTCGTCTTTGTCTATTTTGAAATTCTCGGAGCCGTATGTGTCCAAACGGTCCAGCAGGACAGCCACATTCAGTTGATTGATATCCATTGAAGGCTGGTAACCGATTTCTTCGCTTTTTTCGTCGGTAACAACCTCGTGAATCAATTCTATTTCCTGTAACTGATAAAGTACCTGATTTGTCAGTCGGATGGGGATCTGATGCTCCTCCGATATTTCTGCAGCCGTATAGGGCGGTTCGTTCTTTTCGAATCGTTTGGCTATGAGTGACATAATCAGGATGGATATAAAATCCCGGTATCGTCTGCTGATGTTCCGGGTGTCCTGGTCAAAGCTAAAGCTGCGGATATTCTGTCCGGCATACGTCAGTTCGGCTCCAAACAAACAGATTGTCCAGGATATCTGCAACCAAAGCAGAAATAAGGGAAGTGCGGCAAAACTACCATAAATGGCATTGTACTTTGACACCCACAACTGGCTGTTGATGTACAGGAACTGAAAAGCCTGATAAGCAGACCCTGCCAGAATACCTGCAATGAGAGCGTGTTTGAATTTCACTTTCGTGTTCGGCATGAAGATGTACAGCCCGGTGAACATCAGCCATGTCAGGACAAAAGGAATAAGCCGTATCATGAATTTCATAACAGGAGCGAGCAGGACGAAATCATCCATCTGCTTGAGAATGGTGCTCATAAACAGAGAAAGTCCTCCGGATACCACGATCAGAATCGGCATCAGCAGGAACATGGAGAAATAGTCCGTAATCTTGCGATACATGGATCGTGCTTTTTTCACTTCCCAGATACGGTTGAAGGTGATTTCAATATTACTGACCAGATTGATAACCGTCCATAACAACATTACCAAACCAACTCCAATGAAAATACCTCCTTTGGTCTGTGAAAGATAGGAATTGACAAATGAGAGAATGGCCTCCGTTGTTTCTGTATTTCCTCCAAAACCGTTGCGGAACTGATGTTCCATCAGGTTGTCGAACCCGAAACCACGCGCTACGGCAAACAGGATGGCAAGTATCGGTACAATGGCAAGCAATGTGCTATAAGTAAGTGCAGAAGCTTTATTGGCCATCCGGTCTTTGGTAAACCGATTGATACAAAGATAGACGGTCTTTATAATATTGTAGAGTGAGAACTTGGTTCGGGTCACTTCGTCTTCCGTAATGCGCCAGATGTCATACGTAAGAAACTTCCATATATCGGTGATTTTCTTCTTCATAGTTCTTCGCTAATTACTAATTGCAAGCAACTAATTACTGATTACAACAGACTTGCTCGAACAGTCGATCCTCATCCATTAGTCATTTGTAATTAAATGGATAATTAAAAGAAAAAGCAGTCAGCCTATAAGCCGAGTTCTGTACCCATATAATTTCCAATTATTAATCTTTAATTATATCAGGTGCCTGTCATTTATCTGAGTGGCGTGTCACCACGACACTTTAGCGGTCTACCCTCCGACATGGAGCGAGCAACTCTCATAACGCCGGTTTACATGACCTTACAACTCCTAAGACGTACAGCCCGCATGTCGCCATGCGACTGGTGGGCTCTTACCCCACCTTCTCACCCTTACCTCTCCCCGAAAGGAGCGGCGGTTATTTTCTTCTACGTTACTCTACCCTCGCGGACAGCTTTCTGTTAGGAAGTAGGATGCTCTATGTTGCCCGGACTTTCCTCCTGCACGAAACATGCACGCGACAGACCGGCCAACTGCTTTAGACTGCAAAAATACGTCATTTATTTTGTTTTAGCCAAAGAAAGTATCACAAATAGAAATAATTTCTAACTTTGCTATCATTAAAATGGATTTTAATGAAGAAGAATATCCTCCTTTTCTATTGTTTCCTGGCGATGATGGCAGCTAGCCTGAAAGCACAGGAAATACGTCCCATGCCTGCCGATTCGGCTTATGGGGTAGTACATATTTCAGTTTGCAATTTGCGCGAGGAAGGCAAATTTACTTCCGGCATGAGTACGCAGGCATTGTTGGGAATGCCGGTCAAGGTGCTTCAGTATAACGGTTGGTACGAGATACAAACACCGGATGATTATACCGGATGGGTGCACCGGATGGTAATTACCCCCATGTCGAAAGAACGGTATGATGAATGGAATCGGGCAGAAAAGATAGTGGTTACCTCGCACTACGGATTTGCGTATGAGAAACCGGATGAGAGTTCCCAACCCGTATCCGATGTTGTTGCGGGCAATCGTTTGAAGTGGGAGGGGAGCAAAGGACATTTCTATCAAGTGTCTTATCCCGACGGACGGAAAGCATATCTTTCGAAATCCATTTCCCAACCGGAAGCGGAATGGCGAGCTTCACTGAAACAAGATGTTGAAAGTATCATTGAAACAGCTTACTCGATGATGGGAATTCCTTATCTATGGGCAGGAACCTCTTCCAAGGGAGTGGATTGTAGCGGACTGGTACGGACCGTACTTTTTATGCATGACATTATTATCCCGAGAGATGCCTCTCAACAGGCCTATGTGGGCGAACATATCGATATTGCTCCTGACTTCTCTAATGTCAAACGGGGAGATCTGGTGTTTTTCGGCCGGAAAGCGACTGCGGAACGTAAAGAAGGTATTTCTCACGTCGGCATTTACCTCGGAAACAAGCAGTTTATCCACGCATTGGGAGATGTGCACGTCAGCAGCATGAATCCTGCGGATCAAAACTATGATGAATTCAACACGAAGCGTTTACTTTTTGCTGTCCGTTTCTTACCTTATATAAATAAGGAGAAAGGAATGAATACCACAAATAAGAACCCCTTTTATCAATAAAAGAATGCAGAACAGGAGAGATTTTTTGAAAACGGCAGCTTTGGCTGCTTTCGGTTCGGGGTTAGTAGCCCGTCAGGCACTAGCCGGAGAATCGTTGCTTTCTACCATTCATATAAATAAGCTCGGTTTGGGAGGGAAGATGAAAATGACTTTTTTCCCTTATGAATTGAAGTTGAGGCACGTGTTTACAGTTGCCACTTATTCGCGTACAACAACTCCCGATGTGCAGGTAGAAATAGAATATGAAGGCGTGACGGGATATGGAGAAGCCTCTATGCCTCCTTATTTGGGAGAAACAGTAGAGTCTGTGATGAATTTCCTTGGGAAAGTGAATCTGGAACAGTTTAGTGATCCTTTTCAGCTAGATGACATTTTGTCATACGTTGACAGCCTCTCGCCAAAGGATACGGCAGCGAAAGCTGCGGTAGATATCGCCCTTCATGATCTGGTAGGGAAACTATTAGGCGCTCCCTGGTATAAGATATGGGGATTGAACAAAGAAAAGACACCTTCCACTACCTTTACGATAGGCATCGATGCGCCGGATGTAGTGCGGGCGAAAACAAAAGAGTGTGCCGATCAGTTTAATATATTAAAGGTGAAACTGGGACGGGACAATGATAAGGAGATGATTGAAACCATTCGTTCGGTAACAGACCTTCCGATAGCGATAGATGCCAATCAAGGATGGGCAGACCGGCAATACGCGCTCGATATGATTCATTGGCTGAAAGAAAAAGGCGTTGTGATGATAGAACAGCCCATGCCTAAGGAGAAGCTAGAGGATATTGCCTGGATAACGCAACAGAGCCCGCTACCGATATTTGCGGATGAATCCTTGCAGCGTCTGGGAGATGTAGCCGCTTTAAAAGGCGCTTTCACGGGAATCAATATAAAGCTGATGAAGTGTACCGGTATGCGTGAAGCATGGAAGATGGTGACATTGGCTCATGCACTCGGCATGCGTGTCATGGTGGGCTGTATGACAGAGACTTCCTGTGCTATTTCTGCAGCTTCACAGTTCTCGCCATTAGTGGATTTTGCCGACCTGGATGGCAACCTGCTTATCTCTAATGATCGCTTTAAAGGGGTGGAAGTGGTGAAAGGAAAGATCACTCTGAATGACTTACCTGGAATCGGTGTCATGAAAATCTGACTTTACTGAATGAATGTCAGAGTGTTAAAGCCATCTGACATACAACGAATGTAAATTTGTCAGGTGTTGTCGTTAACCGCTGTTAAGCTCTAAATATTCTCTGTTAAAAGTGGACAAAAAAGAGTGACAAGTAGAATAAGTGAACGATATTTGTTATTATTTTAACGTCGTAAAAGTTAAAACAATGTCGAATATTAACAATTTAAAGAATTATAAATCATGAAACAGACAACAAAGAACATTCTGGGAGTAGGAGCAATCATTCTTCTTAGCTCAGGAGTTGCAGGATTGACAACTTACAAATTGTTGCAATCTAACGAATCTGCAAAAGAAACATCTTTTAATGAGATGTTCAAGCAGAATCCCAATGTCAAATTGGCTGCTTTTGACGCTGTGAACGCTCAACCTGTTGATTTGACACAGGCTGCCGAGAATTCACTTCATGCTGTCGTACATATAAGGTCTACTCAAGAAGCTAAAACAAGAACTGTTCAGCAAGCGCCGGACATTTTCGATTTCTTTTTTGGTGATGGACGCGGACAGCAACGTCAGGTACAGTCTCAACCTCGTGTAGGTTTTGGTTCGGGAGTAATCATCTCGAAGGATGGATATATCGTAACGAATAATCATGTGATTGAAGGTGCGGATGAAATCAGTGTGAAACTGAATGATAACCGTGAGTTTAAGGGACGCGTGATTGGTACTGACCCTAGCACCGACCTTGCGCTGGTGAAAATTGAGGGTGATGATTTCCCGACTATTCCGGTAGGAGACTCCGAAGCGTTGAAAGTAGGAGAGTGGGTATTGGCAGTAGGTAACCCGTTCAATTTGAACTCTACTGTAACTGCCGGCATCGTAAGTGCAAAAGCCCGTTCTCTGGGAGTATATAATGGTGGTATAGAATCATTCATCCAGACGGATGCTGCCATCAACCAGGGTAACAGTGGTGGTGCACTGGTAAATGCCAAAGGTGAATTGGTTGGTATCAATTCAGTGCTTTCTTCTCCGACAGGTGCTTATGCAGGATACGGTTTTGCTATCCCGACCAGCATTATGACGAAAGTAATTGCCGACCTGAAACAATACGGAACAGTACAACGTGCATTGCTCGGTATTCGTGGTGGCTCTATCGGTAGCAGTTTGATGGACGACCGTCAACCGATTGACAAATCCGGTAAGACATTGGCAGATAAAGCTAAAGAACTGGGTGTTGTAGAAGGAGTATGGGTTTCTGAAATCGTAGAGAATGGTTCTGCTGCCGGAGCTGATATCAAAGTCGATGACGTAATTATCGGTGTGGATAATAAGAAAGTATCCAATATGGCTGACTTGCAGGAAGCACTTGCTAAACATCGTCCGGGTGATAAGGTGAAAGTAAAACTGATGCGCGATAAGAAGGAAAAGACCGTTGAAGTAACGTTGAAGAACGAGCAAGGTACTACCAAGATCGTGAAGGATGCAGGCATGGAAATCCTGGGAGCTGCTTTCAAAGAGTTGCCGGATGACTTGAAGAAGCAATTGAATCTAGGTTACGGTCTGCAAGTGACAGGAGTTTCTTCCGGTAAGATGTCAGATGCAGGAGTTCGTAAAGGCTTCATTATCCTGAAAGCTAATGACCAGCCGATGCGCAAAGTCAGCGATCTGGAAGAAGTAATGAAAGCTGCTGTTAAGTCTCCAAACCAGGTATTATTCCTGACCGGTGTGTTCCCATCAGGTAAACGCGGATATTTCGCTGTCGATCTGACTCAAGAGTAATATATAAAAATAAGGTAAGAAGATTGCAGGATAAGCTAATGAAATAGAAAAAGGATGCCGCCAATCAACTTGTCGGCATCTCTTTTTGTTTTATTAGATGAAAAATATAGTGTAAAAGTTACTTAATTTTGTATGTTAACAAATTATTTGTCGTAACTTTGCACTCCAAATCTGTTTTTAAAGAATGAGACAACTAAAGATTACCAAAAGTATCACTAACAGAGAGAGCGCTTCTCTTGATAAGTATTTGCAGGAAATCGGCCGTGAAGACCTGATTACTGTCGAGGAAGAAGTGGAACTCGCTCAACGCATTCGTAAGGGTGACCGTGTAGCATTGGAAAAATTGACACGTGCCAATCTTCGTTTCGTCGTATCTGTGGCTAAACAGTACCAGAACCAAGGTTTGAGTTTGCCTGACTTGATTAATGAAGGCAATTTAGGACTGATTAAGGCTGCCGAGAAATTTGATGAAACACGTGGATTTAAGTTCATTAGCTACGCTGTATGGTGGATTCGCCAGTCTATTCTGCAAGCATTGGCAGAGCAGTCGCGTATTGTTCGTCTCCCGTTGAATCAGGTAGGTTCGCTGAATAAGATCAGCAAAGCCTTCTCGAAGTTTGAACAGGAAAACGAGCGGCGTCCGTCTCCCGAGGAGTTGGCAGACGAACTGGAAATTCCGGTTGATAAAATCTCTGATACGCTGAAGGTATCCGGCCGTCATATTTCGGTGGATGCGCCTTTTGTGGAAGGGGAGGATAACAGCCTGTTGGATGTGTTGGTTAACGATGATTCGCCAATGGCGGACCGCTCTCTGGTTAATGAGTCTCTTGCGAGGGAAATTGATAGAGCTCTTTCTACGTTAACCGATAGAGAAAAAGAAATCATTCAGATGTTTTTCGGTATCGGACAGCAAGAAATGACATTGGAAGAAATCGGCGATAAATTTGGCCTCACACGTGAGCGCGTTCGTCAGATTAAAGAAAAAGCAATTAGAAGACTTAGACAAAGTAATCGTAGTAAATTGCTCAAATCTTACTTGGGATAAGTAAGGAATATCAGTTTCTGAAAGAAAAAAGAATTTGAGTCGCATAAGTCGCACTTTTCATATAGAAGAATGTACTTATGCGACTTTTTACATAAGCCCCATTCTATAATTCAATCTTATACTATGCGAGTTTTATGAAAAAGTCAGTTTTAATATCATTGGTTCTTATTGTTTTGGGAGCAGGGATGGTGGCGTATGCAAAATGTGCGGCATCCTCTTCTGATTCGGTGCCTGTTAAAGTAGAGCAGCGTTTGCGGGAAAAAGCACAGGCAGGAAAGGCTTATTGTGATAAGAACGGGTGTAATACAAATTATTGCTTTCTGGTAGATTTCAGTATTCATTCTGGTAAAAGGCGTTTCTTTGTATGGGATTTCAAGGGAGATTCTGTGAAGTATGCAAGTCTTTGTGCGCATGGATACGGGAAAAACAGTACGCTGTCCAAGCCTGTATTCAGTAATGTGGAAGGTAGTTATTGCTCTTCTTTAGGAAAATATAAAGTAGGGATACGGTCGTATAGTAAGTGGGGGATTAATGTTCATTATAAATTGCATGGATTGGAAGTGACGAATAACAATGCTTTTAAACGGTATATCGTGTTACATTCTTATACTCCGATGCCGGAAATGGAGGTGTATCCTTTGCATCTTCCATTAGGAATCAGTCAAGGGTGTCCTGTGATATCTGATGAGGTGATGAGGAAGGTTGACAGGTTGCTCAAGGCAGAAAAGAAACCTGTATTGTTATGGATTTATGATTAAGAAATACTATTTATTTGAGATAAATCGAGGTAGTCTCTTCTTTTTTGTTACCTTTGCGAAGTTAAAAATTATATGATATGAAATACGTAAAAATACTATTTGCAATTGCACTTGTGTTTACCATGTGCTCCGCTTTTTCTCTGAAAAAAGACCATTCTAAACCGGTTTATGCTTTTGGAATTTCTGCTTCATTTACGGATACGGTAGTCTATTTCACGGATATTCAGATATTAGATAGTGCGAAGGTTAGCAAAGAAGGGTTCTTGGCTCATCGTGAATTATATAGTTATCAGTTGAAAAATTATCTGGAGGATAACCAACTGCAGCAGAATAGTACATGTATGATTTACTTCTCGGAAAACAGAAAGAAGTTGGAAAAAGAAGCAACGAAGATTCTGAATAAATATAAGAAGAATAATAGAATGACGGTATCGCGGATTGATTCAGATAAATTCCACTTTACGAAACCGGAAGAGTAATAAGCAATAACTTAATTGTTAATATAATAAGAGATGCAGGTTTGCATCTCTTATTTTTTTATCTTTGTCCCTGTTATAAATGAGGAATATTATGAAAAAGATTAAAATATTATCGCTTTTGTTCGTATGTTTGTCGATTTTCTTATCAGCTTGTGGTGATGATGATACTCCTGTTCCAGTAACGGTAAAAACAGTCTTGATGTATCTTGTTGGAGACAATGATATCAGTAATGATATATATAACAATATAGCATCAGTTGAACGAGGATTGAGCGAAGTTACGTCTCCTGGTACATTTGTAATTTATTGGGATGGTGGCAGTAGAAAAGGTGAGTTTCCTGTCCCGACTCTGTTTAAGTATGAAGTGGATGGCAAAGGTTCTGTCAGTAAAAGAGAAGTGATAAAAACTTATAGTAGCCAGAATTCAGTATCAAATGAGGTGATAATTAATGTATTGAAAGATGTGGAGGCTTACTGTCCAGCTGAAAAGTATAGTCTGATTTTGGGTTCTCATGCTACCGGATGGTTGCCTGCGGACTATAGTAAGAGCCGTTCTTTTGGTGACGACAATGGAGCTAAAATTCATATTCCTGATTTATCGAAAGCTTTAGAACAATCAGGTATTCATTTTGATTATATATTATTTGACGCTTGTTTAATGTCTCAAGTTGAGGTTGCTTATGAATTAAGAAATACTGCTGATTATTTAATTCTTTCTCCTGCAGAGGTTATGAGTGCGGGTTTTCCTTATTTCAAGATAACGAAATATTTATTGTCTGCGGATAACTCAGAGCAGAATGCTATAAATGTCGCAAAGGACTTTATTGATTACTATAAAAATGAATATAGTTATTCGTGGGGTACTATTGCGGTGATAAAAACGAATGAAATATCGGCATTGGCGAATATTACTTGTTCAATTATGAAACAGTATCAGGACAATCTGGTTAAGTTTGATAATAGAAAAATAGATTATTTTCAAGCCCATTATGGTTATGGGAGGTCTCCTTTGGATCATTCGGCATATGATTTTCGAGCTTTTATGCGTGAATTGACTGATAATAATATTCCTTCTGATTTTGAAGAGCAATTGGAAAGGGTAGTTATATATAAGAACTATGTTGACGATTATAAATTGGTGAATATAGATTCGGATATATATTCGGGTATCGGGTGTTATATACCGGATACTAGGTATTTAAAATGGAATACTTATTTTAGGACTTTGCAATGGTATTCGGCTACCGGATGGGATGAGACTGGCTGGTAAATGCAGGAGGATATTTTTCAGATGTCAACCAGGTGAGAGCTACCCTCCACAAAAAAAGTTATGAACAGCCCGGCGGGTACAAAAGGTACAGTAGGTACACTGCATATTTTTCTCACACACACGTGCGTGCGTATAATAGGTATAGAAAGTACCGCTTGAGACTAAGTGGTTTCTATTGACAAACAGGGCAACCGCACCAAAAGTTTGTTTTATTTCCGCACGGTTCTGAATCATTTGATAACGGAACACCGTGTAACTTACCTCTTTCTTAATGAATAAAGTGTAATAAATGCCACTATAAGATCATTGCCGTTCATCGATTTCACCTGATTGTCGAAATGCCGATGAATAAGGAGATAGCGGGTGAAGGCAAGTGGCAAATTCAGGCAAAACTGAACATTATCGGTTTCACCTTGTCTTTTCAAAATATTCCTTGAGCTAAAACTAATTTCATTATAGCTAATCCGGATATCATTATAGCTAATGAAAATATGCTTATAGCAAATCCACTGTCAGGTATTAACAGATAATCCATCAGGAGTTAATAGTATGGATGTCAAGTATTAACACCTTGATTATTATCTACTAACACTTGAGTTGGCAGATCTATATATTCAACACATTGTATCTATATACTTACCGCGTTGAATCTATACATTCAATACGGTGGCTCTATATGTCCAGCAATCGGTGTAAATAAATTTGAAAGGTGAAAGCTATAACGGGAGATTTCACCTTGATTTTTTCTACGCTTTCACCCGCTATCTCCTTATCCATCGATGTTTCAGAGATAAGGTGAAACTGGTGGAACTTATGACTCAAAAGTTCATGTTCTACTTATGCGAATCAGTAATTGAAAACAAATTTTCATTCATTTCCACACAGGTTTGAACAAGTTCATCCACACTAGATTTTGTTCCTTACCCGTTAAAATGAAACAAATTTTGGTGCGGTTCCTCTTGCTAATTTTATAAGACCTTACCTCATCTTGCGAGCTCTCTGCTGTTCTTGTTGTTTATATCCTGTTGCTCTTTCTCCCTTCATAAATTAGGAATAATACTGCACTCATTTGATTGAAACGCTTGATTGCATACAGCGTGTTTGTCAATGCAGGTGATAAGGGCATTATATAGCGCGCGTGTGCGTGTGTGATAGAGCCTCGAAAAAGTGTACCTGCTGTACCCGTTTGTTATTAACAGGGTAGTGCTTTGTTAATGCTAAAGCAGTGCTTTACGAGTGCTAAAGCTACGCTTTACGCTCTCTAAAGCTATGCTTTTTTTAAGTTCTTTCAAAGCGTCTGGTATTACTTTTGTTTCTTTGCTCATTCTCATGCCCCTTTCTCTACTGTTGAAAAAATATGTTCTACAACATCATTATCCTTCAGTGTTTTAGCAGATTCTTTCAAAAAAACTTCGAAAAAATAGTTTAATATATTTGGATTGTATACTAAAAGGGTGTACTTTTGCACCCGCTTTCCAAGAGAAGAAAGCCTTGCAGAATTGACATAGTGAAAAAGCGAGATTGCGCTTAAAGAAAAGAACAAAAAAACTTCCGAAAAAGTTTGGATTATAATAAATAAAGTTCTTATCTTTGCAGTCCGATTCGCAAAGGAAATTGGCAAGAGTTATTCTTTCATACATTTTTTCCCTTTCGCATAGAGAGCCAGAGAAATCGAGTAAAAAGAAAAACTAAAAAAAACTTCCGAAAAAGTTTGGTAGTTAAAAATAAAGCCCTTACCTTTGCACCCGCTTTTA
>PPYF01098881.1_pt1 | contig 69202 bp, 63 predicted proteins | sample 1559871 | NCBI WGS metagenome assembly PPYF01 (sample SAMN08240021, study PRJNA423297) | Human gut metagenome, whole genome shotgun sequencing project.
ACGCCCATCATCAGCCTGACGCCGTAAAGGGTCCTTGGCAGGACTTTGAAATTGATGAAATGGAAGGAATGGCAGCTGCCGGGCATGGCAGGGGCATGGTCGGAGCATCCAAACAGTGACAATCCTTTGGCCGAAGCCGAGTGAACCATCTCGTAAAGGGAATTATAGGCATGGCCGCTGGCCGTTGTATGTGTGTGCAGGTCCAGTAAATCTATCATGGAATGCAGGTCCTTTCTAGCGTACATTGAGACATTTTAGCCGCTGAATGCATCATATCATATTTTCAGGACAGTGAAAAGGCGTAAAAAGAGGATAAAAAATAAAAAAGGTATAATTTTCGTCATAAAACTATAGAAATATTAGGTGGGTTGTTGATATAATGGTAAGGAATATATTTTGGTAAAATGTACAGAAGGCGAGGAGAGTAATTATGAGTGAAGAACTGAACAAAGAGCTGGAGAATGAAGTGACGGAAGAGGTAAAGGAGGCTGCACCCGTGGAGACCATGGAGGATTATGCGGCCGAACTGGAGGCTTCCTATAAGACCCTGAACCGGAGACACATCGAGATTGCCGAGGGGGAGAACGGCGAGGGGGAGAAATGGGCCCGGTTCGCTCAGATGATGGAGGACAGGACCGTTGTCAAGGTTAAGATTGCCGAGGCGGTGAAGGGCGGCGTGGTCACATTCCTGGAGGAAGTGCGGGCATTCATCCCGGCATCCCAGCTGTCCACAGAGTATGTGGAGAAACTGGAGGACTGGCAGGGCAAGTATGTGGAGGCCGTCATCATCACGGTTGACCCGGAGAAGAAGAGACTGGTGCTTTCCGGACGCGAGGTGGAGAAGGAGAAGAAGGAAGCGCAGAAGAAGGAGCGCATGGCTCAGTTCAAGGCCGGGGATATCGTGGAAGGCACTGTGGACAGTATTAAGCCATACGGCGCTTTTATTAAGCTGGACGACGGCGTGGACGGACTGCTTCACATTTCCCAAATCAGCACCCAGAGAATCAAGCATCCCAGCGCAGTCCTGACCGAGGGACAGACCGTGAAGGTAAAGATTCTCTCAGCACAGGAGGGCAAGCTGAGCCTGAGCATGAAGGTTCTGGCAGAACAGCAGGCAGACAAAGAAGAGCATGAGACATTTGACTACAAGGAGACCGGTTCGGTATCCACAGGGTTAGGCGACCTGTTAAAAGGGCTTAAACTCTAGGCTTAAGGTAAGGAGGGATAGGAATGACCAATATCCCCAAAGTTGACGACCAGGTTGACCAATGGCGTTCAGTGATGTTTCTCTATGATTCAGCACTAAAAAAGGTCAATACAAAGATTGAAATATTGAACAACGAGTTTGCGAACCGTTATGATTATAACCCTATCGAGCATATCAAATCCAGACTGAAAACAGCTGAAAGCATTGTCATGAAGCTTAAGAAGGACGGATATGAGGTGACCATTGAGAATATGATGGAGTGCCTCAGCGATATCGCGGGTATCAGGATTATATGTTCGTTCACGTCGGATATCTATCAGATAGCCGACATGATAGCGGCTCAGGGGGACGTGACTGTCCTTCATGTAAAGGACTATATCAAGAACCCCAAGCCTAACGGATACAAGAGTTATCATATGGTAGTAACTGTGCCGGTCTATCTCACGGATGGACCGGTGGAGACCAAGGTGGAGATTCAAATACGTTCCGTTGCCATGGATTTCTGGGCCAGTCTGGAGCATAAGATTGCGTATAAGTTCGAGGGCAATGCCCCGGAGAACCTGCTGAAGGAACTAAAGGCCTGCGCCGATATGGTGGATATGCTGGATGCCAAGATGTTTTCACTTAACGAGGCCATCACGGCATTTGCCAGGGAGCAGAAAGAAAGGTCGGAAGAATCTTAAGTGAACCGATGGATAAAAGAAACAGACCAGGTAATTAAACTGAACCTGCGCCAGCTGGTAATTTTTGAAGTATTGTTCCGGCTGGTTGCAGGTACATTCTATATCAGGCTGGTAAACCAGCTCCTCAGGTTCTCGTTGCGCATGGCAGGATACAGTTATCTGACTATGAGTAATATGGGGGCCTTTCTTCTGCGCCCGGCAACCATTGTCTGCGCCCTGGCAGCGGCGGCCCTGGGGATGGTGCTCATGGTGGTGGAAATCGGGGGCCTTATCACTGCCTATCAGGCTGCGGCCTATTCCATGCGGGTGGATTCCGTCTACATTTTAAAGGGCGCGCTGGGCAAGGCATGGGATGCGTGCAAGGGGAGGAACTGGAAGCTTCTGCCCCTGGCTCTGGCTGATTATGTGATGATGAACAGCTATCTGCTGCTTAGGATTCTCACAAGGATAAAGCCTCTTAATTTTGTCATGTATGAAATCCTGCATTCGCCGGCTGCCCGGCTGGGCCTGGTGATGCTGGTGGCTGCCCTGGTGCTCATAGGGATACCTACCATGCTGGTGTTCTTTGCCTGCATGATTGAGCAGAAGCAGTTTAACGACGGTTTCAGAAGGAGCATGGAGCTTTTAAAGGGACGCAGCCTCAGGGCGGTGGTCCTGCTGTTGGTTGTGAATCTGGGGCTGGCCGTGGGTCTGGTTCTCATGCATTTGGTCATTGTGGTGGTATCCGCCGTGATAGTCACCCTGTTTGTGGACAGCTATGCGGCCATGGCTGTTCTGTCAGCCGTGTGCACCAGACTGGAGCTGGTGGTGCTGTTCATAGGAGGAATATTGGCTCCCCTGGTGGACTTTGGGGCCCTGACCGTGATATATTACCAGTATGGCATGAAAAATGCCCATGCGGCGCCCTGGGATTTTACCATGCCCTATGAGCTGCATTTTAAGAGAAAATGGATACTGACCATAACAGGGGCGCTGGCAGGAGCCAGTTTGTTTCTCATATTCGATATGGTATATAACGGTACATCTCCTGACTGGGATGTGCTGGGGCAGACAGAGGTGACGGCCCACAGGGGAAGTTCCCGGATGGCCCCGGAGAATACCATGGCGGCCATTGAGGCGGCCATGGAAGAGATGGCGGATTACAGTGAGATTGATGTACAGACAACTGCGGACGGCATCGTGGTGGTATGCCACGACCTGAACCTTAAGCGGGTGGCAGGGGTGGACGGCCGGCTGGGAACCATGACCTATGAACAGGTAAGCCGCCTGGATGTGGGAAGTCATTTCAGCCCGAAGTTTGCCGGGGAGCGTATACCCACCCTGGAGGAAGTGCTGGAAGCCTGCAAGGGCCGCATGAAGCTGAATATTGAGCTTAAGAATATAGGCAATGATTCCAGTCTGCCGGAGCAGGTGGCTGCCCTGGTCCGGGAATATGGAATGGAGGACCAGTGTGTCATCACTTCGGTTAAGCTGGGATATCTGGAGCGGGTGAAGGAGATGGCTCCTGAGCTGAGGACAGGATACATCCTGGCGGCTGCCTACGGAACGTATTACGACAATGAGTATATTGACTTCATCAGCATCCGTTCCAGCTTTGTGGGCAGGAAACTGGTGGAAGCAGCCCATGAAAAGGGCAAGGCGGTCCATGTGTGGACCGTGAACAGCAAGACTGAGATAGAACAAATGAAACTGTTAGGCGTGGACAATATCATCACGGATTATCCGGTGCGGGCCAGGGAGATACTCTACAGTGAGGAAACCACCGAGACGCTTATGGAATATCTGAAAATGATGCTGAGATAAAAGGAGATAAAAGCATATGAGAGCAGTGGTACAGCGGGTGACGCAGGCCAGCGTGACTGTGGACGGAGAATTGTTGGGAAGGATTGGAAAAGGTTTCCTAATCCTTTTGGGAGTGGCCGACGGAGACACCAGGCAGATGGCTGAGAAGATGGCGGATAAGATTTGCCGTCTGCGGATATTTGAGGATGAAAATGGAAAAACTAACCTATCACTGGAGGATGTGGAGGGGGAACTTCTGGTGGTCAGCCAGTTTACCCTGTACGCGGACTGCCGCAAGGGAAACAGGCCCAGCTTTATAAAGGCAGGCGCGCCCCAGATGGCGGAGTCCCTGTACAAGCATTTCATGGAGCGGTGCAGGGACCATGTGGATGTGGTGGAAAAGGGGCGGTTTGGAGCAGACATGAAGGTGGAGCTTCTCAATGACGGACCCTTTACCCTGATGCTTGACAGCCAGGAGCTGTTCGGCGAGTAGGCAGTGGGAAGAACGCGGCGGCGGGAACGCGGCGCATAACATAGTGCGGTAAGGGGCTGTAAACAGGCCCTGTTGAAAGGAGATGGCAGGACATGGCAAAGATGACGGAGACTGTGCTGTACTACAATCCGGGCAGACCGGAGACAGTGAAGCATGTGGCTATGATGAAGAGCGTGCTGGTCCGCATGGGCGTGCGCATAAAGAATATAGGACCGGAACAGGTCCTGGAAAAGGTTGGATATCTTGCCGGGATGGATGGCTATGAGGCTGCGGGAAGCAGTGCCGGGGCGGAAGGAACCGGGGCGGAAGGAACCGGGGCGGAAGGAACCGGGGCAGGGCCGGGTGAGCTTCCGGTCATACCGGAGGAGGTCATGGTATTAAAACAGTTCTCAGGCCAGAGACTGGACATGCTGCTGTCAGGACTGCGCAGGGCCGGTGTGCCCAGGATTGCCCTGAAGGCAGTGCTGACAGAACATAACAGTGACTGGACCTTCTACCATCTGTACCAGGAATTAAAGGAAGAACACGAGACCATGACAGCAGGGCAGCAGTCATGACAGACCCTACCAGGAACAGGCAGCTGGAGGAACTGGACCAGGTGACATTGTGTGCCAGGATTCTCTGCCAGGCCAGAAGTGAGCTGTATGTGAACATGAAGTTTCTGGATGTGTCCCTCAGCAGTCTGGGCTTTGAGGCTGACTGGGCAAGAGAGGGACTGGGGACGGACGGGCATCTGATTTACTATGGGCCGGATTATCTGCTGGGCCTGTATAAAAGGGGGAGGACGCTGGTAAACCGCGGGTATCTCCATATGCTGTTCCACTGCCTGTTCTGCCATATGTATACACGGAAGGACAGGGATAAGGGATACTGGGATCTGTCCTGCGACATTGCCATGGAGTACGTCATTGACGGACTATACCAGAAATGTGTCTATGTGCCAAGGAGCGCCCTTAGGAGAGAGATATATATCAGACTTGAGAAGGCTCTGGCGGTAAAAGGGCCGGCAGGAAAAACAGCGGTAGGGAAAGCAGCGAAGGGGAGTGCGGCGGAAGGGAAAGCAGGCCGCAGTGATTCTGCCGTCACGCCGGTCCTGACAGCGGAGCGGATTTACAGAGCCCTTTTGGAGATGGAACTTCCTGAACGCCGCCTGGACATGCTGAAGGCGGAATTCTTTGTGGACAGCCATGATCTGTGGGAGCAGGAGGACAGCCCCAAAATCGCCCGGTCCAGGCAGAACCAATGGAATGATAACCGGGAAAAGATGCAGACGGAGCTGGAAACCGGTTCAAAGGATGCGTCTGAGGACAACCGGAGCCTGCTGGAGGAAGTGCGGGTGGAAAACCGGGAGAGATACGACTACAGCCGGTTCCTGCAAAAGTTTGCGGTTCTGAAGGAAGAAATGCAGGTGGACCCGGATTCATTTGACTATGCATTTTATACCTACGGCCTGTCCCTCTACGGCAATATGCCCCTCATCGAGCCCCTGGAGTCCAGAGAGGTTTACCGGGTGGAGGATTTTGCCATTGTCATCGATACGTCCATGTCCTGTTCCGGGGAGCTGGTGAGGCGGTTCCTGGAAGAGACTTACGACGTGCTGTCTGAGACTGAGAGTTATTTTAAGAAGGTCCATTTACACATCATACAGTGTGATGATGCGGTGCAGTCAGACGTGCTGGTCACAAGCCAGGAGGAACTGAAGGCTTATATGAATGATTTCGAGATTAGAGGAAGCGGGGGAACGGATTTCAGACCGGCATTTGAATATGTGAACGGGCTTAAGAAAAGCCGTCAGGCAGCCTCCCTCAAGGGGCTTATTTATTTCACGGACGGCAAGGGAATCTATCCGGTTCAGGCCCCTTCCTACGACACGGCCTTTGTGTTCATCGAGAATATGTTTTCCGATGAATCCGTGCCTCCCTGGGCTATGAAAGTGGTGCTGGAGGAGGAACAGCTCATGGAGTACAGAACGGGAAACAGGAATGGGGAAATGGAGGCAGACCGGGACAGCAGGAACGGACATGGACAATAGAAACAGGGATGCATTGATTATCCCACAGAGCAGGAGAACAGGATATGAATATTAAGCGGGCTAAGGAAGAGATAAAGGATACCATTGAAGCTTACCTTTTAAAGGATGAGAATGGGGAGTACGTCATACCATCCATACGGCAGAGGCCGGTGCTGCTTATCGGTCCTCCCGGAGTGGGAAAGACCCAGATAATGGAGCAGATATCCAGGGAATGCAGGATTGGCCTGATATCCTATACCATCACCCATCACACCAGACAGAGCGCGGTGGGCCTTCCCTTCATCGAGAAAAAGACCTATGGAGACAGGGAGTATGCGGTGACGGAGTACACCATGAGTGAGATTGTGGCTTCCATCTATGACCGGATGGAGGAAACAGGACTTAAGGAAGGGATTCTCTTTATCGATGAAATCAACTGCGTATCCGAAACCCTGGCTCCGACTATGCTGCAGTTTCTCCAGTGCAAGACCTTTGGAAGCCATAAGATACCGGAGGGCTGGATTATCGCTGCTGCCGGCAACCCGCCGGAGTATAACAAGTCTGTGAGGGAATTCGATGTGGTCACTCTGGACCGGATTAAGCGGATTGACGTGGAGCCGGATTTGGGGGTGTGGAAGGAGTATGCATATGCTGAGAATATCCATCCGGCCATTATCTCCTATCTCAGCATCAAGGGACAGAATTTTTGCCAGATAGAGACAACGGTAGACGGAAAGCTGTTCGCCACCCCAAGGGGCTGGGAGGACTTATCCCAGTTGATCCTTGTCTATGAGAGGCTGGACAAAAGGGCTGACAGGGATGTGATCAGCCAGTATATTCAGCATCCCAGAATCGCAAAGGATTTTGCCAATTATCTGGAACTGTATTATAAATATCAGAATGAATATCAGGTGGATGAGATTTTGCGGGGCAACATACGGGAGGAGCTGTGCGACCGGGTAGCCAGGGCGCCCTTTGATGAGCGTCTCAGTGTTACAGGCCTGCTTTTGTCCAAGCTGGCCGAAGGGTTTAGGAAACTGTGGGATAAGAATGTTTTCATGGAACTTCTGATGGAGCAGCTTAAGAGATACCGCCAGGAGATGGCAGGCAGGGCGGAAAAGTCTGTGAACGGCGTGATGCCGGAACAGGCCGAAATGCCGGAACAGGCCGAAATGCCGGAACAGGCTGAAATGCCGGATAAATCCGGAGCGCCTGCCATGGTTCTTGAGTACCTGGCTCAGGAGCTGGAGAAGGAGCGTCTCCACAGGAAGAAAAGCGGACTGTCAGGAAGGCGGGAGGACCGCCTGTGGATGAGCGTGCGAATCATGCTGGAGGAATATGCCCAGCAGATGAGAAAGGAAGCCATTGATGACAGGGAGCAGGCTTGGGAATGGGTGCGCGGGAAATTCATGGAGCACAGCGACTGCTATGAGGCCATGAAGGAGGATTGCGGCAGCTGTCTGGAACACGCCTTTGACTTTATGGAAGCAGCCTTTGGAAACGGCCAGGAAATGGTCATATTTGTCACGGAGCTGAATACCAGCGAGGCGTGTGTGCGGTTCCTGAATGAATATGAGTGTGAACGTTATTACCAGTATAATAAGGAGCTGCTCTTTGATGAACAGGAGCAGGCCATAAGGAAGAAGCTGTGATGGAAAAAACAGTACTCTGCTACTTTCGTCTCATTATACACTTCTCTGTCCAGGTCACCCAGCTTGCTGGATACAAGCATGGCTACCATAACATCAACGTCAACATTCATAAGTGTTCTGAGCATTCCTGAGAACCAGTCAATACCAATAAGTATTGCGATACTTTCCAATGGCAGTCCCAGCGAGGAGGCAAGGAAGGTATACACGATTACGGAACCTCCCGGCACAACGATAGTTCCCATGCACATCAGACATGACAGCAGGGCAGATTATACAAAGCCTAACAGTGTGTCCTGAAGCGAGGCTGTTTCCGCGGACAACTTCCCCTCCATTGTTTCTCCCTTTTCTTTTACCTTCTTTTGCTTTCTTCTATTAATTTAATTCTTGTACTAACATTTTGTTTCACGTTCTCATGTCCTGTATGCCTGTATTTTAAGGCACAAAGTCTTTTGGAACAATGACAGCAGCTTGAGGAGATTTTGGGATTTTTTATCTAAAGTGTATAATAAAGGGCTGCCGCCGCCGTGGTAGCCGTACTCAGGGGCCTCTTTGCTGCTTATTATCATGGGACTCCGGTTTTGCGTAACTGGCGGGCGCTGCCTATTTCTGCATATAAATGGAAAACGGGATAAAATAACTATACGGGGATTGCGGTTTGTGTTACTATTAGACATATAAGAACGGATGGGAGATGACCGATATGAAGATAACGTATATCCATCACAGCAGTTTTATGGCGGAGCTTGACCATGCCGTACTTCTGTTTGACTATTTTGAGGGAAACATTCCGGAAACAGACAGGGGCAAGCCTCTGTTTGTGTTTGCCAGCCACCGGCATGGAGACCATTTTTCCCGTTCCATATTTGATTTGGAGGAAAGACGCGGGAATGTGACCTATGTGCTGTCCGATGATATCTGGACAAGGCAGGTGCCGGATGACCTTCTGGGCAGAACCATATTCCTTGGACCGGGGGAGGAAGTGAGCCTGAAGGACGGAGCCGGGAATCCGGTGGACATCCAGGCGTTTAAGTCCACGGACGAGGGGGTGGCCTTTCTGGTCAGCCTGGAGGGCAGGACCATTTACCATGCAGGCGATTTGAACAATTGGGTATGGGAGGGTGAGCCGGAGGCGGACAACCGCAGGATGAGTGAAAATTTTCACCGGGAAATGGACAAGCTGGCAGGACGCCATATCGATGTGGCCTTTATGCTCATTGACCCGAGACAGGAGAAGGATTTTTACCTGGGAATGGATGACTTTATGAGAATGGTGGGGGCGGACGTGGTGTTCCCCATGCATTTCTGGGAGGACTTTCAGGCGGCTGCCAGATTTAAGGCCCTGGCCTGCGCCGATGGGTATAAGGACAGGATACGGGAGATACACAGGCGGGGAGAGGAATTCCTTGTGTGACAGGCAGACGGCGGGAGAACGGTTTTCAGACACGCCCCGGACATAGATTCTGAGAAACCAATGAAATAAATGATGGAATAAAGAGAGGAACGGATTATGATTTTGATTCGCGCAGGACGGGTCCTGGGACCCGCAGAAGGGCTGGATATAAAGGCGGATGTGGTTTTGGACGGTGACAGGATTGCCGGGATATTTCCGGCGGACCAGGGCGGAGCAGAGGGAGCGCCCGGCTTTAGCCCGCGGGAGAGGACGTATGAGCAGATAATCGAGGCAGAGGGACTGGTGGCAGCGCCGGGACTGGTGGATGTCCATGTGCATTTTCGCGATCCGGGCCCCACGTACAAGGAGGACATCCATACAGGGGCAAGGGCTGCTGCAAAGGGCGGTTTCACCACGGTTGTGTGTATGGCCAACACCAATCCCATTGTGGATAACGAGGAGACCCTGCGCTATGTGCTGGAAGAGGGAAAAAAGACAGGCATCCATGTGTTAAGCTGCGCCGCTGTGTCAAAGGGATTCGCAGGCAGGGAGCTGACCGACATGGAGGGACTTCTGGCGGTCGGGGCAGCGGGATTTACGGATGACGGAATCCCCCTGATGGAGGGGACGTTTGTCAGGGCGGCCATGGAGGAAGCGGCCAGATTGGATACGGTTCTCAGCTTCCATGAGGAAGATAAGCATTTTATCAGGGAAAATGGAATTAACCACGGCAGGATTTCGGATGAACTGGGAATCTACGGCTCTCCGGCCCTGGCAGAGGATTCCCTGGTGGCCAGGGACTGCATGATAGCCCTGGATACAGGGGCAACCGTGGACATCCAGCATATCAGCTCAGGGCATTCCGTGGAGATGGTGCGCCTGGCCAAGAAGCTGGGGGCAAAGGTATGGGCCGAGGTGACGCCCCACCATTTTACCCTGACAGAGGAAGCCGTGTTAAAGCACGGAACCCTGGCTAAGATGAACCCGCCGTTAAGGACAGAGACAGACAGGCAGATGCTGATTGAGGGACTTAAGGATGGAACCATTGACATGATTGCCACGGACCATGCGCCCCACAGCAGGGAGGAAAAGGAGCGGCCCCTGACCCAGGCGCCCAGCGGCATACTGGGACTGGAGACTGCCCTGGCCCTGGGAATCACCAATTTGGTGAAGGCAGGCCATCTCACGCTAATGGAGCTCATGGAAAAGATGAGCCTTAATCCGGCCAGACTGTATAAGCTGGACTGCGGGCGCATGGAAGCAGGAGCGCCGGCGGATTTGGTGCTTTTTGATGCGGACAGGCAGTGGACGGTGGAAGGGTTTGAATCCAAGTCAGCCAACAGCCCCTTCCTGGGCGAGACATTGACGGGCAAGGTAATGTATACGGTTTGCAAAGGAAGGGTGGTTTATGGAGAACAGTAAACGGAAGTTTGATGTGATTCTTCTGGATGTGGACGGTTTCGCTTTTGGATTTTGGCATGTCTGAGAGGCAGGGCATGAAGGTGGTCCTTGAACAGTATGGATTTGAGCCCACAGAGGAACGTCTTTTGCTGTACCATGAAATCAATGAGGGATTCTGGTCCGCCTTTGAGCGGGGGGAAGTGACCAAGGATGATTTGGTGGCAGAGGTTTGAGGCGTTTTTTGGCCGTCTACGGGACATCGTCCACCCAGTACAAGCGGCTGGCTGCTTCCGGCCTGGACGGCTTCATGAAGGAGCTTATGAATTTTTTGTAGGCTCCTGTTTTGCCCTGATTTTTGGGGAGGGGGACAGTGCCGCGGATCTTTGTCGGTTTTTCCATATAAAATGTCCTTTACACAGACGCTTTAGTGTGCTAATATGATAGCGTGTCAAAAGAGCATAAGGAGCCGCTGGACCCGAAACAGCGGAAAAAGAGGAGGACGTATATAATGAAAAAAAGACTTTTTAGCCTGGCCCTTGCATCTGTGATGGCATTATCCCTGGCAGGATGCGGCGGTTCACAGAAAGCAGCCACAGCGGCAGAGACAAAGGCAGAAACCGCGCAGACAGCAGCAGACACCTCTGTCAAGGCTGAGGGTGCAGCCACTGAGGCGGACACAAAGGCAGAGGGCGAGGCCGCATCAGAGGCCGCTGCAGGAAGCGCAGGAGGAACATTGATAGTAGGATTTGACCAGGATTTCCCGCCTATGGGATTCATGGGAGACGACGGTGAATATACAGGATTTGACCTGGAGCTGGCCCAGGAGGTGGCAAAGCGTCTGGGACTGGAGTACAAGGCACAGCCCATTGCATGGGATTCCAAGGACATGGAGCTGGAGGCAGGCAACATTGACTGTATCTGGAACGGATTTACCATGACAGGGCGTGAGGACGACTATACATGGACAGAGCCGTACATGGCCAACACCCAGGTATTTGTTGTGGCTAAGGATTCCGGTATAGCCAGCCAGGCGGACCTGGCAGGCAAGATTGTAGAGTGCCAGGTGGATTCTTCCGCAGAGGCAGCGTTAAAGGAAGTCCCCGACCTGACAGCTACCTTCAAGCAGCTGCTTACCACGGCTGATTATAACTCAGCTTTCATGGATTTGGAGCAGGGCGCGGTGGACGCCATAGCCATGGACGTAATCGTGGCCGGATATCAGATTCAGCAGAGAAACGCAGACTTCGTTATCCTGGAGGACAGCCTGTCCGCAGAGGAGTACGGAGTTGGATTCAAGAAGGGCAACACGGAGCTTCGTGACAAGGTACAGGCTACCCTGGAAGAGATGGCTGCGGACGGCACACTTAAGTCCATATCTGAGAAATGGTTTGGCGAGGACGTAACTACGATTGGTAAGTAATAAAGGCCGCTGTCTGGACCTGCTGTCCTGCCGGATAATCCGGCGGCAGCTTGTTCCACAGCGGCTTTATACGGCATAAATATTAAAGGCAGGTACGAAGTTATGGGTAAAATGACAATTGAACAGATGATGATTCAGTTGGCAGGAGGTATGGGAACCAGTATCCAGATATTCCTGGTGACACTTATATTTTCCCTTCCACTGGGCCTTTTGGTGGCCTTTGGGCGCATGTCCAAAAACCGGCTGCTTCAGGCCATTGTCAAGGTATACATATCCATAATGAGAGGTACGCCCCTGATGCTGCAGCTCATGGTGGTGTATTTCGGACCCTATTATCTGTTCCGCATTAAGGTGGGCAGCGGCTACCGGCTGTGGGCCACCTTCATTGGATTTGTAATCAACTATGCTGCCTATTTTGCTGAAATCTACAGAAGCGGCATCCAGTCCATGCCTGTGGGCCAGTACGAGGCGGCTCAGATTCTGGGCTACAGCCGGTTCCAGACCTTTTTCAAAATCATACTGCCCCAGGTCATCAAACGGATTCTTCCGTCTGTGACCAACGAGGTCATCACCCTGGTCAAGGACACCTCCCTGGCCTTTACCCTCAGCGTGGCGGAGATGTTCTCCATAGCCAAAGCCCTGGCAGCGTCCCAGACCAACATGATTCCCTTTGTGGCAGCCGGTCTGTTCTACTATATTTTCAACCTGGTAGTGGCAGTTGGAATGGAGTGGGTTGAGAAAAAAATGGATTATTACCGTTAGGAACAGGAGGATTGTGGATTATGAAGCTGCTGGAATTAAATCATGTGGAAAAGTCATTTGACGGCCTGAGCGTCATAAAGGATATATCCCTCAGTGTGGAGGAGGGGGAAATCGTGTCTGTCATCGGTCCTTCCGGTTCGGGAAAATCCACCCTGCTGCGGTGCGCTACCATGCTGGAGACCATGGACAGCGGGGAAGTGATATACCTGGGAAAGCGGGCGGCCTGGACAGAGGACGGAAAGGCCGTGTACGCGTCAAAGAAGGATTTAAAGGAAATTCAGAGCCAGTATGGACTGGTATTCCAGAATTTCAACCTGTTCCCCCACTACTCTGTCATGAAGAACATCACGGATGCTCCCATCCATGTGCAGAAAAGGGATAAGGCGCAGGTATATGAGGAAGCCAGGGCACTGCTTAGGAAGATGGGTCTGGAGGATAAGGAAAATGCGTTTCCATGCCAGCTGTCCGGCGGCCAGTGCCAGCGAGTGGCCATTGCCAGGGCATTGGCGCTGAATCCCAAGATACTGTTTTTTGACGAACCCACCTCGGCCCTGGACCCGGAGCTGACCGGGGAGGTTCTTAAGGTGATTAAGTCCCTGGCAGACCTTGACATCGCCATGGTCATAGTCACCCATGAGATGGCCTTTGCAAGGGATATATCGGACCGCGTGGTATTCATGGCGGGCGGCGTTATTGTGGAGGAGGGGACGCCGGAGCAGGTGTTTGCTTCGGATAATGAGAGGACCCAGAGCTTTTTGGGGCGGTATGGGGCTTTGCTGGATTAATTTTAAACAATATGATATTCACAGACAGATACTATAAGAGGCATCTATGTAGCTTTTTGGTTTAGCTGCACTATCTGACGATAGAGAAAGAATAAGGCGTATGGAGCTATCCATATCCCATAACCTTTCGATAGCGTTCAAATAGTGCGGTTTTTTTTGTGGTAAACTTCTAAAACCATCATAGAAGTGCCACACTCCGGGCATCTGAGCGGATCATTGGACAAATTTAAGGCGCACTTTCAGTTGGATAATATGCATATATAAATATTGAAAATATAGTAAAAAATATGCAATAGTTCAGAATAACAAAAGAAATGTAAGAATAACAAATGGAAAAATGCACAGTAAAATCATATAATACGACTATCGGAGGTAAAAACTCCCAATGAATACGTGAACTGAAAATATGATATAAAAGGAGAGGTGTATTATGAAGAAACGGTTTTTAGCAGCTTCACTGGCAACAATGATGATTTTAAGCCTGGCAGCTTGCGGCGGCGAAAAGGCGGCCGATATCACGGCAGCTCCTGCAGCCACAGAGGCGCCGGCTGATACCAAGGCTGAGGACAAGGCAGAGGAGACCAAGGCAGAGGCTAAAGCCGCAGGCGAGAAGGCTCCTGAGGATTATAAGGGAACCGTAGTGGTATATTCGCCCCATGACGCAGATCCTCTGAATGCAGGCGTTAACCTGTTCATGGAGAAATATCCCAATGTTAAGGTTGAGGTAGTGGCGGCAGGTACCGGCGAGCTGTGCAACCGTATTGCTGCCGAGACAGCCAATCCCATCGCGGATGTACTGTGGGGCGGAGGCGCTGACTCCCTGGCGGCTTTCAAGGAATATTTTGAGCCCTATGTATGCGCTAACGACGAATTCATAGGCGCTGCTTACAAGGACCCGGACGGACTGTGGATTGGCGAGAGTCCGCTGCCAATGGTTATCTTCTATAACAAGGACCTGATTGAGAAGGACGGCCTGACCATTCCTGAGACATGGGAAGACCTGACAAAGCCTGAGTGGAAGGGCAAGATTGCGTACTGTCTGCCATCCAAATCAGGTTCCGCTTATACACAGTTATGTACCATGATTCTGGGCCATGGCGGCAAGGAAGACGGATGGGATTTCATCAAGAAATTATATGATAACCTGGACGGAAAGATTGTTGACTCTTCAGGCAAGTGCCATAAGATGGTGGCTGACGGAGAGTTCTATGTAGGACTGACCCTGGAGAAGGCTGCTGTGCAGTACAAGGATGACCCGTCTGTAGGATTTGCATATCCTAAGGATGGAACCAGCGCTGTACCGGATGGCGTGGCCCTGGTTAAGGGATGCCCCAATGAGGAGAACGCTAAGCTGTTTATTGATTTCGTTACATCCAAAGAGTGCCAGACAGAGCAGAGTGGAAATTGGGGACGCCGTCCTGTAAGAAGCGACATGGAAGTTGGGGAAGGCATGGCTAAACTGGAAGATATTCCGCTGGTTGACTATGATTTTGACTGGGCAGCCAATGAGAAGGAAGCCATCATTGAGCGCTTCAATGACATCATGGTAGATTAAAACTGTGGGAGTATTGCGTATATATAAGCAGTAGAGATATAGAATCAGAGTAACACGGTGAAAAGGCTGTCCGGACCCGGAAGGGCGGGACAGTCTTTCACGTAAAGGGTATAATTGTATCGGGATTGGAAGATGGGCCGGGAGACAGGCAGCGTCAGCATATAAGGAGGAAACTGGTATGAGCCATGATGTTATCATAAAGGACGCCGTTAAGAGGTACGGTGATTTTACAGCGTTAAAGGGAGTGAATCTGGAGATAAAACAGGGCGAATTTTTTACACTGTTAGGGCCCTCCGGATGCGGCAAGACCACGTTGCTTAGAATGATAGCGGGTTTTAACAGCGTGGATGGCGGAGAGATCTGCTTCGACGACAAGGTTATCAATAACCTGGAGGCCCACAAAAGGGATATCGGCATGGTGTTTCAGAACTATGCCATTTTCCCCCATCTGACCGTGGCAGAAAATGTGGCCTATGGCTTAAAGGCAAAGAAATATCCCAAAGACCAGATTCCCGGCAAGGTGGAGGAGGCCCTTGACCTGGTTCAGATTAAGAATCTGAAAGACAGAAGGCCCAACGAGCTGTCAGGCGGGCAGCAGCAGAGGGTGGCCCTGGCAAGGGCATTTGTCATAGAGCCTGGCGTGCTGCTGATGGATGAACCGCTGTCCAATCTGGATGCAAAGCTCAGGGTGCAGATGAGGACGGTGATCAAAAAGCTGCAGCGCCGGCTGGGAATCACCACCATCTACGTGACCCATGACCAGGAGGAGGCACTGGCCATCTCTGACCGTATAGCGGTCATCAAAGAGGGCGAGGTGATGCAGGTGGGCTCCCCGGAGAGTATATACAAAAAACCACAGAATACATTTGTGGCAGGATTCATAGGGGTCTCCAATTTCGTGGAATGTGATGTGAACGGTGAAAATCCGGCAGCAGCAGTTCTTGACATTAAGGGCGAATGCACGATTACATGCAGTCTGAAGGCTCCCTTTAAGGGAAAGGGAATCATTTCAGCCAGGCCGGAGCAGCTGTTCTTTGACGAAAAGGAAGGTCTGCCGGGAAAAATCGTGATCTCCACCTTCCTGGGAGATTTCATTGAATATGAGATTGGATTGGATAACGGACAGACCGTACAGCTCAACGAGTACACGAAGGATGTCCGGGAGCTGCGCCCGGACGGACAGCGGGTCAAGGTCAACTTCGATATCAACGCGGTAGGAGTTTACGACGCCCGGACCCAGGAGGTGATTTCATGGTAAAGTCGCAAAAAAAGCTGGACTTTTGGTTCTGGGTCAAGGTACTGGTAGTGGGATTTATGCTGATTTTCCTGTTTTACCCGTTCTGTACCCTGATAACACGAAGCTTCTTTTCAAAAAACGCAGCCGGTTTTACCCTGGAGAACTATGTCCGGTTCTTTACAAAAAAATACTATTACAATGCCCTTGGGCGAAGCCTGTTCGTGTCCGTAGTCACTACCCTCACAACCTTGGTGGTGGGTGTGCCCATCGCCTATGTCATGTCCAGATATAATGTGGTGGGAAAAAGGTTCATCCACATTTTCATCATCATGAGCCTTATGAGCCCGCCGTTTATCGGGGCTTACAGCTGGATTACACTGTTTGGACGCTCCGGTTTTATCACCAGCCTGTTTGCAGATATCGGCATCCATCTGCCCAGTATTTACGGCAAGATGGGTATTATCATCGTATTTACCTTTAAGCTGTTCCCCTATGTGTATCTGTACGCCTCAGGCGCCATGGGAAGCATTGATTCCAGCCTGGAGGAGGCCGCGGAGAATCTGGGAAGCAATAAGTTTCGCAGGCTGTGGACCATTACCCTGCCAGTGGTGCTTCCGTCCATCGCGGCAGGGGCCATCATGGTATTCATGACCAGTCTGGCTGATTTCGGAACACCCATGCTCATCGGCGAGGGCTACATGGTCCTTCCGGTTCTGGTATACAATGAATACATGAGTGAGATTGGCGGCAACGCCCACCTGGCCAGCGCATTGTCTGTTATCATCGTAATCTGTTCCGCCACGGTGCTGCAGGTGCAGAAGTATTATGTATCTAGAAAGAATTACGTCATGACAGCCATGCGTCCCCCCAAGGAAGAAGTGCTTCACGGATTCAAGCGTTTCCTGGTCACATTCCCTGTGATGATGGTTACCTTTGTGGGAATCCTGCCTCAGATTGTGGTGCTCATCACCAGCTTTATCAAATGTGATTTCACGGGCTTCCGGAAAGGGTTCAGCCTGGGCAGCTATATCACCATATTTAACCGCCTGTGGACCAACATCAGGAATACCTTTGTATTTTCCACTGTTGCCATTGTGTTCATCATAGCGCTGGGTATGCTGATTTCCTATATTGTGGTCCGCCAGAAGGGCGTGGCCGGGCAGCTGATGGACTTAATTATTATGTTCCCATTTGTCATTCCCGGAGCTGTTCTTGGTATCAGCTTAATCGTCGCATTCAATAAGCCTCCGGTGGTTCTTACAGGTACGGCCCTGATCATCATTATCGCCTTTGTGGTCAGAAAGTTACCCTATACGGTGCGGTCCGGAAGCGCCTTCCTGCAGCAGCTGGACCCAAGTGTGGAGGAGGCGTCCATCAGTCTGGGAGTGTCACCCATGAAGACCTTCGGCAAGGTGACCGCTAGGCTCATGGCGCCCGGTGTCCTGTCCGGAGCCATCCTCAGCTGGATTACCTGTATCAATGAGCTGTCATCCAGCGTTATGCTCTATGGCGGCAAGACAAGTACCATCTCCGTAGCTATCTATACTGAGGTGGTCCGCAACAGCTATGGCACGGCCGCTGCGCTGGCATCGATTCTGACTGTGAGCACGGTTGTCATGCTGCTGATATTCCTGAAGGTGAGCAAAGGAAAGGTGTCAATCGTGTAGTATGTGCAAAAGCCTGAAGCGTTTTGTGGAAACCTTCAGGCTTTTATGAGGAAAATGAGGAGAAAACATATGGTAAAGTTCGGGACAGGCGGCTGGAGAGCCATCATCGGGGAAGAATTTACAAAGGAGAACATACAGAAGCTGGCGCTGGCCATATGCCTTAAGATGAAGGCAGAGGGCGTGGAGAGCCAGGGCGTTGTCATGGGGTATGACAGGCGGTTCCTTTCAAAGGAGGCCATCATATGGGCCTGCGAAATATTTGGAAGCCAGGGAATCAGGGTGTGGTTCGTAAACCGCAGCTCGCCTACTCCCCTGGTAATGTTCTATGTGATGAAGCATGAGCTGAGCTACGGCATGATGGTGACAGCCAGCCATAATCCGGCCATCTATAACGGAATCAAGGTGTTTACATACGGGGGCCGGGATGCGGATGAGAAGCAGACAGCGGAGATTGAGTATTACCTGGAACAGGCAGAGGAACTCTATGCACCCAATGAGGAGGAAAACGGGCAGATGCCGCCGCCATCCTACATGGAGCTTGTAAAGCAGGGCATGGTCAGGGAAATCAATCCCATGAATGAGTATCTGGATAACATCATTTCCGTGATTAACATGGACGCCATCAAGGAACGTGATTTGCGCATTGCCATTGATCCCATGTACGGTGTGAGCCTGACTGCACTGAGCACCATCCTTTCCATTGCAAGGTGCACCATAGAAACCATTAATTCCAGGCACGACGCCCTGTTTGGAGGAAAGATGCCGGCGCCCACGGAGCGGACTCTGCGAAATCTCCAGAATTATGTGCTGGACCGGTATTGTGACATCGGCATTGCCACGGACGGGGATGCGGACAGGCTGGGGGTCATTGATGACCAAGGACATTATCTCCACGCAAACGACATACTGGTCATGCTCTATTACTATCTGCTGAAATACAAGGGGTGGCGGGGACCTGCTGTGCGCAACCTGGCAACCACCCATGTGCTGGACAAGGTGGCGGAGAGCTTTGGGCAGAAATGCTACGAGGCGCCGGTGGGATTCAAGCATATATCCGCAAAAATGCAGGAGACGGATGCCATTATAGGCGGCGAGTCCTCAGGCGGACTGACGGTAAAGGGCCATATACACGGAAAGGACGGCATCTATGCGGCGACCCTTCTGGTGGAGATGATAGCTGTCAGCGGTAAGAAGCTGTCGGAGATTGCGGCGGATATCATGAAGGAATATGGAGCCATACATGTGGCGGAGCGGGATTACAGGTTCACGCCTGAGGAAAAGGAACGAATCCATAACATCCTCATGGAGGAAAGAAAGCTGCCGGAAATGCCCTTTGAGACAGACCATGTTTCTTATATGGACGGATGCAAGGTATACTTTAAGAACGGCGGCTGGGTTATCGCCAGGTTCTCGGGTACGGAACCTTTGCTTCGCATATTCTGTGAGATGGAACATGAACCGGATACGGTCAGGATGTGCAATCTGTTTGAAGAATATCTGGGACTGTAGGAACCGGCCGGATAGACAGGAGATATGAAAATGGTAATAAAACTCCGGTTTCCTTTTACAAGCCCTTTTGTTCCTCTGTTTTCCCGGAGGCACTGAGGGTCTTTTTGTAATAGTTTGGAAAAGTAGGTTTTTCTTTGGTATAATGTAGCAAATGGGACTGATTGGCATTGAGGCGCCAATGCTAAGGGGAGGAACAGACATGAAGATGAAAGAGACTGTCATGGGTATGAAGGCGGCTATGAGGGGCACAAAAGCGGCTATGAGGGGCACAAAAGCGGCTGAGAGGGGTATAAAAGCCGCTGCCGCTGGCGCAGACAGGGCTGCCAGGGGAAAACGAAATCTGACATTCTGCATCCTGTGCCTTTTCTGCATGGCTGTTCTTTCCTCGTGCCAGTCAGGGCCGGAGACAGCCCCCATGCCTGCTGTGCCGGACCTGGTTCTCTATACGGCCCAGGAGGAAGAGATATATGAACCCATCATCAAGGAATTTGAGGAGCGCACCAACCTGATGGTGAAGGTGGAGCGGGGGTCCTCCGAGGAAATGACAGTCAGGCTGGAGGATGAGGAGGAAAGGCCGGATTGGGATGTGGTGTTCGGAGTGGGGATAGAGACACTGGAACAGTCTAAGGAACATTGGCAGGTATATAAAAGCCCGGAAGCGGCATTCATAACAGAGAGCTTCCAATCCGAGGATAACCGATGGACCAGCTTCTCCGCCCTGCCCATGGTTATCATGTACAATACAAATGTGGTGACCTACCGCGAACTGCCGGCGGGATGGAACAGCCTTTTGGAGCCCAGGTGGAAGGGAAGGATTGCCTTTGTGGACCCGCGCCGGTCTGATGTGTATTCGGCTGCCCTTGTGACGGCTGTCCATACATGGGATAAAAAGGGGAATTACCTGGAACAGTTTATGGAGAATCTGGGATACGGCACCCTGAACAGCATGCAGGAGGTAAATGCCGGTATCCTGGACGGGAGGTATTCCCTTGGGGTCACCATGGAGGAGTCCGCTCAGGCGCTGCTGTCAGAGGGAGCCGACGTGGATTATATCTATCCCCAGGAGGGGACCACGGCCCTTCCGGACGGTACGGCCATTGTAAAGGGATGCGCGAATCCTGACGCTGCCAGGCAGTTTCTGGATTTTACGGTGAGCAGGGATACCCAGAGGATTCTGGTGTCGGATTTAAACCGCCGCTCCGTGAGAAGCGATGTGCCGCCTCTGCCGGGACTGTCGCCCATTGGCAGGCTGCCGCTGATTGAGATGGACCTGGAGGAGCTTTCCAGGGAAAAGAAGGACGTACTGGCCAGGTGGAACGGTATTCTGTCCCGGCGGGAAGGGAGGCCTGTGGAATGAAATGGTACCGGAGACTCTCTTTTAAGGCCAGGGTATTCCTGGGCTGCCTTCTGGTGGCTTTGGTGCCCCTTACATTTTCAAGTGTTGTGATGATGCGTCTGTTCACTGCCTCAATCAACCGCCAGATAACCGTGGACGGAAGCCAGCAGCTGGAAGAAGTCAGGGAACGGTTTACCCAGCTGTTAGAGAATTGCCGGAAAGCCTGTGAAACGTTGACAGAGGATGGATCTGCGGCCTGGGTCATGATTGACAATAAGACCATTGAGTTCCAGAAGGATTTGTATCTGTCCATGTACCAGGCGGTTCAGGAGATTTACAGCCATGCGCAGTTCAGCATTTATGATGCAGGCGGGAAACTGCGTTTTACCACGGATACAGGGCCTAAGAGCAGCCGTTTGCCTGTGAATTGGGGATTGCTTAACAAGGCGTCGGGGGAACAGGGAATTACCTATTACAGGACGGACCCTCATCTGCCGCCATCCGGCAGCGATGTTCTGATGCAGGGGGCATTTTCACTGGAGAGCACCCACGGGGCCAGGACCGGATATGTGGTACTGGACTTTACCAGGGAAAATTTTGACAACCTGCTGAACGGTTTTTATTCGTCCGGCGATACGCTGCTGGTACTGGATTCCCACCAGAAGCCCCTTTACTGTTCCAGACCGGAATACGGGGAACGTGAAATCAGTGATATTATCGGGCACACCATATCGGGCCAGGGCGGGACGGAGAAAAAGGGGGTATATACCAGATATCTGTGGACCAGGGAGCCTTCCCGGGGCTTTTACATCCTGCTGCGCTGTTCCGCTCCCATCAGCGCTCCGGCCGTGCGCACCATGGGGACGGTGAGCCTTGCGCTGTCCGGCCTGGGACTGGTGCTCTGCCTCATCATAGCAGGCGCGTTGTCCCGGAGCATCGGCCAGCCGGTGAGCCTATTGGATAAGGCCATGGCAAAGGTAAAAAAAGGGGATTTGTCCATCCGCATCCATACCAACCGGCAGGATGAACTGGGCAGGCTGACAGAGAGCTTTAACCAGATGACCGGGGACCTGCAGAAGTACCTGGATGACACGGTGCAGAAGCAGAAGGATTTAAATAAGACCACTCTCAAGCTGTACCAGACACAGCTGAATCCACATTTCCTGTATAATACCCTGGATTCCATCAAGTGGAGCGCCAGAATCAACCAGGTGCCGGAGATTGCAGTGCTGGCGGAAAACCTGGCTGTCATCCTGAGAAAGAGCATATCCAGCCGGCCCTTTATCACCCTGAGGGAGGAGTTGGAGACCATTGAGAGCTATGTGGAGATACAGAAAATACGTTTTACAGGACGGTTCCTGTATGAGACAGAGATACCGGACCAGCTGGAGGACTGTATGGTGCCCAAGATGATTCTGCAGCCTCTGGTTGAGAACGCCATCATCCATGGGCTGGACGGATGCGGGCACGGCTACATCTGTATTTACGCGTTCCAGAAAGAGGGGATACTGAACATATCGGTGACAGACAACGGATGCGGCATGAGCCGGGAAATGGCGGACTGGATTAACAGCGACGCTCCGGCAAAGAGGGACGGCCATCTGGGATTATACAATGTTATCAACATATTGAAAATATATTATGGACAGGAGTACGGTATGAAGGCATCTGTCACGGAGGATGGGACCACCATCACCCTCAGGCTGCCGGTTCAGAAGGAGGTACCGGATGTATAAGGTCATTGTGGTGGAAGACGAGACAATGGTCAGGCGCGGGATTATCCTGACCATTGACTGGGCGGCCCTGGACTGTGTGATTGCAGGGGAGGCTGCCAACGGGGAAGAAGGGGCAGAGCTGGCGGTCCGCCTGTCCCCGGATATTATTGTGACGGATGTGAAGATGCCCAGAATGGACGGCGTGGAGATGATAACAAAACTGCGGGAACAGGGCTGCCGCGCCAAATTCATTATTTTGACGGCCTACAGCGACTTTAAATACGCCCAGAGCGCCCTGAGGCTGGGAGTCAGCGATTATCTCCTGAAGCCTTTGAGGGACGGCGATTTGGAACATGCGGTGGGGCACATCAGAGAGCAGATGGAAGAACGTCCGGCAAAGGAGGAGGAAACAGACGCAGCCCCGGTCCTGCGCTTTCATTCCGATAAAAAATCCAAGAACAAGTATGTGGAGGCAGCCACCCAGTATATCAGGGAACATTACCGGGAGGATATCACCATCAGTACCGTGGCCGCCTATCTGGAAATCAGCGAAGGATACTTAAGCCGGGTCTTTAAGAAGGAAACCGACTACACCTTTACCAACTATCTGGCCTATTACCGGATGCAGATGGCCATGAACCTGTTAAAGGACTGCAGGGTAAAGGTGTACGAGGTGGCGGACCAGGTGGGATATTCAGACACAGCGTATTTCAGCACGCAGTTTAAAAAGATACTGGGGGTGTCGCCGTCGGAGTATCAGGACAGGTGCAGATAGCTGTAACAGTTCAGATAGGTTATAAATAGGGAAAACAGGGAAAAATGTAGTACTATACATTGAAAAATTCTTATGCTATACTTATTGAGGATGTCTGTCCCTGCCGGGATGGAGGTCCGGATATACCGGTTTAAGGCATTTTCAGGGTTTTGGAAACCAGGCCGGCAGCGCAAGGGGGAACCAATCACTATGTTGGGATTTAACGATATATTAGGACATGAACAGATAAAGGAACATTTCCGCAGCGCAGTGCAGACAGGGAAGGTTTCCCATGCTTATATACTGAGCGGCGAGGCCGGAATGGGAAGGAAATCCCTGGCCAATGCATTTGCCCTCAGCCTGCTGTGCGAGAGGGGGATGGCGGAGCCCTGTATGCAGTGCCATGCCTGTAAGCAGGTACTTTCGGGAAACCACCCGGATCTTATTTACGTGACACATGAAAAGCCCGCCAGCATCGGAGTGGACGATATAAGGGAGCAGATTAACGATACCATCCAGGTACGTCCCTACAGCAGTTATTATAAGATATATATAGTGGATGAGGCGGAGAAGATGACCGTACAGGCACAGAACGCCCTCCTTAAGACCATTGAAGAGCCCCCTGCTTATGCGGTTATCCTGTTTTTGACCACGAATCAGGACGCGTTCCTGCCCACCATCCTGTCAAGGTGTGTACAGCTTAAGCTGAAACCCTTAAAGGATTCCGTTGTAAAGGAATACCTGGTACAGTCTCTGGGAGAAAATGAAAGCAAGGCTGATATCTACGCTGCCTTTGCCAGGGGCAATCTGGGCAAAGCTATCCATCTGGCCCGGTCAGAGGAGTTTGGGGTGATGTACAGGGAGATGCTCCATCTCCTGAAGCACATCAAGGATACGGACATATCGGAGCTTTTAGACTACATCCGCAAGGTTAAGGAGGAGAACCTGGATATCCGGGAATGCCTGGACTTTATGCAGATGTGGTACAGGGATATTCTGATGTATAAAACCACAAAGGATATTAACCTGCTGATATTCAAGGATGAATTCTCTGCCGTTAAGAGTGTCAGCACCACAAGCGGCTATGACGGTCTGGAGAAAATTCTGGAAGCCATTGACAAGGCCAGAATCAGGCTGGACGCCAACGTGAACACCGAACTGGTCATGGAGCTGATGCTTCTAACCATGAAGGAGAGTTAGGACGTGTCAGGGCTGCAAGAGAAGGAGAACACAGAATGATTACAGTAATCGGGGTGCGCTTCCGCACCGCAGGAAAGATATATTATTTCGACCCCGCAGGCCGCCGGATTAAGACAGGCGACCACGTCATCGTGGAGACGGCCAGGGGTATTGAGTACGGGTATGTGGTCCTGGGGAACCGGGAAGTGGATGAATCCAAGGTGGTTCCGCCCTTAAAATCAGTCATCCGCATGGCGACGGATGAGGATGAGGCGGCAGAGGCCAGGAACAAGCAGAAGGAAAGGGATGCCTTTAAAATCTGCCAGGAAAAAATCAAAAAGCATCATTTGGATATGAAGCTCATTGACGCCGAATACACATTTGACAACAACAAGGTCCTGTTTTACTTTACTGCCGACGGCAGAATCGATTTCAGGGAGCTGGTTAAGGACCTGGCCAGCGTGTTTAAGACCAGGATTGAGCTGCGCCAGGTAGGCGTCAGGGACGAGACTAAAATTATGGGAGGCATCGGCATCTGCGGAAGGGCGCTGTGCTGCCATTCCTATCTGTCCGAGTTCATTCCTGTGTCCATCAAGATGGCAAAGGAACAGAACCTGTCCCTGAATCCCACCAAGATATCAGGTGTGTGCGGACGCCTTATGTGCTGCCTTAAGAATGAAGAGGAAACATACGAGGTCTTAAACAGCAAGCTTCCCAATCCGGGAGATTATGTGACCACAAGCGACGGGTTAAAGGGCGAGGTTCACAGCGTCAACGTGCTGCGCCAGCAGGTTAAGGTGATTGTGACCGTGGAGCGGGACGAGAAAGAAATCAGGGAATACAAGGTGGACCAGCTCAAGTTCAAGCCCAGGAAAAAGAAGGGCAAAGGCGGCGGGGAAAAGCACGGAGGCGACACGCCGGACGCAGAGCTTAAACAGCTGGAAGCCCTTGAGAAGAAGGAAGGAAAGTCGAAGCTGGATGACAACTGATACAGTTACGGTGAAACACACTTGGCGTCAGGAAGGAACCATCATGCTGCGGGACGACGAGCGGATCGATGATTTGCAGCGCAATAATTATGGAATCATCCAGAGGAAGGGCGCATTCTGCTTTGGCATGGATGCCGTCCTTCTGTCCGGCTTTGCCGTTGTGAAAAAAGGGGAGAAGGTGCTGGACCTGGGAACAGGCACAGGCATCATTCCCATTCTTCTGACCGCTAAGTCTGAGGGAAGCCACTTTACCGGTCTGGAGATACAGGAAGAGTCAGCGGACATGGCCAGGCGGAGTGTGGCATATAATCATCTGGAAGGCAAGGTGGACATCGTCACCGGCGATATAGTGGAGGCCACCAGGTTATTTGCCCTGGCTTCTTTTGATGTAGTAACCACCAATCCCCCCTATATGAATGAATCCCATGGCCTTAAGAATCCGGGGGATGCCAAAGCCATTGCCCGCCATGAGGTGAAATGTACGCTGGAGGATGTGGTGAGGGAGGGCACCCGGGTACTGAAGCCGGGAGGCCGTTTCTGCATGGTCCACAGGCCCAGACGGCTGATTGAAATTATCACCGTCATGAAGCGCCATGGCCTGGAGCCAAAGCGCATGAAGATGGTCCATCCTTATGCGGACCGGGAGGCCAACATGGTGCTTATAGAGGCCGTGAGGGGAGGCGGTCCTCTCCTTAAGATGGAAGCTCCGGTCATTGTCTTTGACCAGAATGGGGAGTATTCCCGGGAGATACGGACCACCTACGGATATTGACGGATTATACGACTTATGATAGCAGGCGTCCAAAGGACAGACGCTTAAGCGCTCAATGGACAGAAGGGAGAGGCTCATGGCAGGAATACTATATCTCTGCGCCACGCCAATCGGCAATCTGGAGGATATCACCTTCAGGGTACTCAGGACATTAAAGGAAGTGGATTTGATTGCGGCAGAGGATACGCGCCACAGCATCAAGCTTCTGAATCATTTTGATATAAAAACGCCCATGACCAGCTACCACGAGTATAACAAGGTGGACAAGGCCAGATACCTGGTGGGCCGGCTGGAGGAAGGGGTGAACATAGCCCTGATTACGGACGCCGGGACCCCCGGTATATCGGATCCGGGAGAGGAGCTGGTAAGGCAGTGCTATGAGGCGGGAATCCAGGTCACCTCCCTTCCTGGCCCGGCAGCGTGTATCACGGCCCTCACCATGTCGGGGCTTTCCACCAGGAGATTCTGCTTTGAGGCGTTTCTGCCCTCTGAGAAGGGGGATAAGAAGGAGCGGGCCAGAATCCTGGAGGAGCTTAAGCAGGAGACCAGGACCATTATCGTGTATGAGGCGCCCCACCACCTGGTGAGGACACTTGAAGATTTATATGAGGCTCTTGGGGACAGGAACATAACCATATGCAGGGAGCTTACGAAAAAATATGAGACAGCTTACAGGACCACATTCCGGGAAGCACTGGAACGCTGCCATGAGGAGGAGCCTAAAGGAGAGTGTGTCATAGTAATAGAAGGAAAGCCTCTGGAGGAGCTGCGAAAGGAGCAGATAAGCCGCTGGGAAGAGATGGAAATTCAGGAACATCTGGCCTGCTATACGGACCAGGGCATGGATAGGAAGGAAGCTATGAAGGCGGTGGCAAAGGACCGGGGAATCACAAAGCGGGATGTGTACCGGCAGCTTCTGTGATTGGACGCATAAGATTATAGAAAGAACCTGCGGCTTACATGCCTTCTGATATTGAGAGGGAGCCGCAGGTTCTCTCTATGTACGAGTTTTGGTTACTCGGTAACATTAAGGCCTGCTAATTTAGCCAGCGCGACAACGGACTGACGGGATACTTTCTTGCCTTCATATTCCAGCAAATCGTCAGTGCTTCCGGTGAAAATGTCAGCACATTCTGCCTTCTTCAGGATAATACAGTCATCCTGAACCGTAATTTCAAGACCATCTTTCACATCCAAATCAAGGCTTCTTCTTAATTCGATGGGAAGGGTGATTCTGCCGAGTTCATCCAATTTACGGATAACACCTGTAGTTTTCATGGTTAATACCCCCTTGTAAAATATATTCGCCCCATTTGTACAAATTTAACTTACCAAATTCAGGAAGCAAAGTCAATATATGTAAATGTCAGATTTGGTAAGAAATGTAAGAGAACAGTAAAGTTAACAAAAAGCGACAAAAATATTTCTTGACAAATACTTACGTTTCCTGTAGTATTACTTTGATGTTCAAAGTATTTCCTCTGAGCAAGCAAAAGAAGGAAGGCATGAGTCCGCTGATTGCTGATGGATTCGGGAGGGTAAGAAAAATGACAACGAGAATCGTAGGAACCGGTTCATATGTACCGGAGCAGATTGTGACCAATGACGACCTTGCACAGATTGTGGAGACCAACGACGAGTGGATCCGCAGCCGAACGGGGATAGGGGCGAGAAGGATTGCCACCAACGAAGGTACCTCCTATATGGCGGCTGAAGCCTCAGTTAATGCGCTGGAGAATGCAGGTGTAAAACCTGAGGAAATAGACCTTATACTGCTGGCCACCTCATCGCCGGATTACTGTTTTCCCAATGGGGCATGTGAGGTGCAGGGCAGGATAGGCGCGAAAAACGCAGCCTGCTGTGACATAAGCGCGGCCTGCACCGGTTTTGTCTATGCGCTGAATACAGCTCATGCGTTTATAAGCAGCGGCATCTATAAGACAGCCCTTGTGATTGGTGCAGACGTACTCAGCAAGCTGATTGACTGGACGGACCGGGGAACCTGTGTGTTATTTGGAGACGGCGCAGGCGCAGTGGTGGTAAAAGCCGATGGAACCGGTATCCTGGGGATGAACATGCACTCAGACGGAACAAAAGGCGGCGCGCTGACCTGCGGTTCCAGGACCAATGGCAATTTCCTTCTGGGCAAGAAGCCGGAGCTGGGATATATGACCATGGACGGCCAGGAGGTATTCAAATTTGCGGTGAAAAAAGTACCCCAATGCATAACCGAGGTGCTGGAAGACACAGGAGTGAAGGCGGAGGACGTCAGGTACTTTGCAATCCATCAGGCCAATTACCGGATCATTGAATCCATAGCAAAACGCCTGAAGGTAAATGTGGACCGTTTCCCGGTCAACATGGAACACTATGGCAATACATCAGGGGCATCGGTTCCCATCCTGTTAGATGAGATGAACCGGAAGGGAATGCTGTCAGCCGGAGATAAAGTGGTGCTGTCCGGATTCGGTGCGGGCCTTACCTGGGGTGCGGCCCTGTTAGAGTGGTAAAAATAAAATTATAATATAAATTAAGAAAATGTAAAAGGAGAACAACAACCATGTTAGAGAAAATGAAAGAAATTATTGCAGAGCAGTTAAGCGTAGAGGCAGACTCTGTTACAGAGGCTTCCTCCTTCAAAGAAGATTTAGGCGCTGATTCCTTAGACCTGTTCGAGCTGGTTATGGCTCTTGAGGATGAGTACTCCGTAGAGATTCCTGCTGAGGACTTAGAGCAGTTAACCACTGTCGGAGAGGTTATGAACTACTTAAAAGCCAAGGGCGTAGAGGCATAAATAGCAGATGGGGTTTGACAACGGCGTGTGGATGATATTGAAGCACGCTGTTACTTTAATAGGGGAGAGCCCAGGAAATGTAGAACTGGAGGTAGAACAATGAACACAAGAATTACAGAAATGTTAGGAATTGAATATCCTATTATTCAGGGCGGCATGGCCTGGGTAGCAGAACACAATCTGGCAGCAGCCGTATCAGAGGCAGGCGGTTTCGGACTGATTGGCGGTGCCAACGCACCTGGAGAAGTGGTGCGCGACGAGATTCGCAAGGCCAGGGAGCTGACAGATAAGCCTTTTGGCGTCAATGTCATGCTGCTGAGCCCCCATGCGGATGACGTGGCAAAGGTGGTTGTGGAGGAAGGCATAAAGGTGGTTACCACCGGTGCCGGAAACCCCGAAAAGTATATGGAAATGTGGAAGGCAGCGGGCATCAGGGTGATTCCCGTGGTTGCAAGCGTGGCTCTGGCCCGCCGTATGGAGAAGTATGGGGCGGACGCAGTGGTGGCTGAGGGCATGGAGTCCGGCGGCCATATAGGAGAGCAGACCACCATGACTCTGGTTCCCCAGGTGGCGGACGCTGTTTCCATCCCGGTTATCGCGGCAGGCGGTATCGGAGACGGAAGAGGAATGGCCGCAGCCTTTATGCTGGGTGCTGAGGCAGTACAGATGGGAACCAGGTTCGTGGTTGCCAAAGAGTCCATTGTACATGAAAATTATAAGCAGCGCATTATCAAGGCCAAGGACATTGATTCCACGGTTACAGGACGCAGCCACGGCCATCCTGTAAGAGGACTCAGGAACCAGATGACCAGGGAATACATCAAGCTGGAGCAGGAGGGCAAGTCCTTTGAGGAGCTGGAGTACCTGACTCTGGGAACCCTGCGCAAGGCAGTCATGGAAGGCGATGTAAACAGGGGAACCGTTATGGCCGGACAGATTGCAGGTATGATATCCAAGGAGCAGACCTGCAAGGAGATGATTGAGGAAATCATGGCGCAGGCAGGAAAGCTGATGGGCTGGAACTAGAGAATTGGGACAGGATTTAGGATAAGGAGATTACAGGTATGAGCAAGATTGCATTTATTTTCCCTGGACAGGGAGCCCAGGCCTGCGGAATGGGTAAGGATTTCTATGAGCAGACTGAGACCGGAAAACGAATCTTTGACAAGGCAACGGAGTTAATGGGATTTTCCATGCCGGAGCTGTGTTTTGAGGAAAATGACAGGCTGGATATCACGGAATACACCCAGGCAGCCATGGTAACCGCCAGCATCGCCATGATGCGTGTTTTGGAAGAGAAGGGAATCAAGCCGGATGTGGCGGCGGGACTCAGCCTTGGAGAATACTGCGCCCTGGCAGCTGCCGGAGTCATGAGTGATGAGGATGCCATCCGGACAGTCCGCCAGAGGGGAATTCTCATGCAGGAGGCCGTACCTGTGGGCGAGGGGGCCATGGCAGCCATCCTGGCCCTGGACGCGGCAGCGATTGAAGAAGTGACAGGAGCCATGGAAGGCGTGTGGATTGCCAATTATAACTGTCCGGGACAGATTGTGATTTCCGGTGAGAAGGCAGCTGTGGAAGAAGCGTGTGAGAAGTTAAAGGCAGCCGGAGCAAAGAGGGCAGTGATGTTAAATGTCAGCGGACCCTTCCATTCCGGTATGCTGACAGCCGCAGGCGAAAAGCTGGGCCAGGTCCTTTCCCAGGTGGAGCTTCATGAGCCGCAGATTCCTTATGTGGCCAATGTGACGGCACAGTATGTAAAGAGCGCCGGAGAGGTGAAGGAACTGCTTACAAGGCAGGTTTCATCCTCAGTCAGATGGCAGCAGAGCGTGGAGGCCATGATTGGGGACGGCGTGGACACCTTCATCGAGATTGGCCCCGGTAAGACCCTGGCCGGTTTCATGAGGAAGATAAGCCGGGACGTGAAGACCCTCAATGTGGAAAAGTTAGAAGATATCGGTAAAGTAGCGGAAACACTTAAATCATAAGCAGGAGGAGAGACCATATGCTGGAAGGAAAGATTGCACTGGTAACAGGCGCAAGCCGCGGAATCGGCCGTCAGATTGCCCTTACACTGGGCCGGGAAGGCGCAGCCGTAATCGTAAATTATAATGGCTCTGCGGCAAAGGCAGAGGAAGTAGTGAAGGAAATCGAAGCAGCAGGAGGCAGGGCAGAGGCGGTTCAGTGCAATGTTTCCGATTTTGAGAGCTGCGGCAGGATGATGGCGGACGTGGTTTCCAGGTATGGCCGTCTGGATATCCTGGTGAACAATGCGGGAATCACCAGGGACAACCTGCTCATGAAGATGTCAGAGGAAGATTTCGACGCTGTCATCAGCACTAACCTGAAGGGCGTATTTAACTGCATCAAGCACATTTCCCGCCAGATGTTAAAGCAGAAGGCAGGAAGAATCATCAACATCTCCTCCGTATCAGGGGTTCTGGGCAACGCGGGCCAGGCCAATTACTGCGCGGCCAAGGCCGGCGTCATCGGCATCACCAAATCAGCTGCCAGGGAGCTGGCCAGCAGGGGAATCACGGTGAATGCAGTGGCTCCTGGTTTCATTGCCACGGAGATGACCGATGTTCTCAGTGACAGCGTAAAGGCAGCTGCCACTGAGCAGATTCCAATGAAACATTTCGGAGGCACTGAAGACATTGCAGAGGCAGTTGCTTTCCTGGCTTCCGATAAGGCAGGATATATCACAGGCCAGGTCTTAAGCGTAGACGGCGGAATGGCCATGTAGGATGACCTGGAATATTTTCCCAGGCTGAAAAAGAACAGGAGTGAGATTAGTATGAAAACAAGAGTAGTAGTAACCGGCATGGGCGCCATTACCCCCATTGGAAATGATGTGGAGAGCTTCTGGCAGGGACTTAAGGATAAGACAGTTGGAATCGGACCCATTACTTATTTTGACACAACCGATTATAAGTGCAAGCTGGCCGCAGAGGTAAAGGGATTTGACCCCAAACAGTACATGGATGCCAAGGCAGCCCGCCGTATGGAGGCATTTTCACAGTTTGCGGTGGCTGCATCCAAGGAAGCCCTGGAGCAGTCCGGCATTGATATGGAGAAGGAGGATCCCTACCGCGTAGGCGTGTGCGTGGGATCCGGCATCGGCTCTCTCCAGGCCATGGAAAAGGATGTGAAGAAGCTTAACGAGAAGGGACCCAGCCGTGTGAATCCCCTTCTGGTACCTCTTATGATAAGCAACATGGCCGCAGGCAATGTTGCCATCCAGTTCGGACTTAAGGGAAAATGCTTCAACGTTGTAACTGCATGCGCAACCGGAACTCATTCCATCGGTGAGGCATTCCGAACCATTCAGTACGGCGAGGCGGATGTAATGGTGGCCGGCGGAGCAGAGGCCAGCATTACCCCAATCGGCATTGCGGGTTTTACATCCCTTACAGCCCTGAACACCACAGAGGACGCTTCCAGGGCATCCATCCCCTTTGACGAGGACAGAAATGGTTTTGTTATGGGCGAGGGAGCCGGCGTGGTAGTACTGGAGTCCCTGGAACACGCAAAGGCCAGAGGAGCCAATATTCTGGCAGAGGTAGTGGGATACGGCGCCACCTGTGACGCATTCCACATCACTTCCCCGGCAGAGGACGGAAGCGGCGCAGCCCGTGCCATGGAGAACGCCATGGAGGATGCAGGCATCACGGCAGAGGATATTGACTATGTCAATGCCCACGGCACCAGCACCCATCACAATGATTTGTTTGAGACAAAGGCCATTAAGCTGGCTTTGGGAGACCATGCGGGAAAGGTGAAGATTAACTCCACCAAATCCATGATTGGCCATCTCCTGGGAGCAGCAGGCGGCGTGGAGTTTATCACCTGTGTGAAGTCCATCCAGGACGGATTTGTCCATGCCACAGCAGGACTTAAGAAGCCGGGAGAGGGCTGCGACCTGGATTACACCATGGGAGACGGCGTATCCATGAACGTGGATGTGGCCATCAGCAATTCCCTGGGATTTGGCGGACATAATGCCAGCCTGATTGTGAAAAAGTTCAGCGAATAATAGGAGGCCATGAGCTATGAACGTAGATGAAATCATAAAATTGATGCAGGCAGTTTCTGACAACGGGCTGACCAGCCTGGAGTTAAAGGAAGGGGAGCTTAAGCTTTCCCTGAAGCGTGAAAAAGAGATGCCTCAGATTGTGACGGTAAGCGCCCCGTCCGCAGACGCGCCGCCCATGCAGATGGCAGCTGTGCAGAACGGCCTGGCAGGCCCGTCCATGATGTCCCCGGCCATGATGCCCCAGGGCGTGATGACGCCTCAGGCAGCCCGGGATACGGCTTCCGGCGCTGATATCGGTTCAGACAAGGTAGTTACCTCCCCCTTAGTGGGAACCTTCTACAATGCCTCCTCACCGGATGCAGCACCCTTTGTACAGGCGGGAGATACCGTGAAAAAGGGCCAGGTACTGGGAATTATCGAAGCCATGAAGCTGATGAATGAGATTGAGAGCGAATACGACGGCGTAGTGGAAGCTGTCCTTGTGAACAACGAGGAAGTGGTGGAATACGGCCAGCCATTGTTCCGCATCAAATAACATCAAAAGACGGAGGGATTTAAGGATATGTTGATGGGAGTTAAAGAAATCCAGGAAATCATACCGCACAGGCATCCTTTCCTGCTGGTGGACTGTATCGAGGAGCTGGAACCGGGCGTGCGCGCCGTTGGCTATAAATGCGTGACCTATGATGAGTCATTTTTCAAGGGACACTTTCCCCAGGAGCCGGTCATGCCGGGCGTGCTGCTGATTGAGGCCCTGGCCCAGACAGGGGCAGTCGCCATTCTGTCCCAGGAAGGGTTCAAGGGAAAGGTGGCTTATTTTGGCGGCATCGAAAAGGCCAAGTTCAAACGCAAGGTAGTGCCGGGCGACAAGGTAAAGCTGGAATGCGAAATCATCAAGCAGAAGGGACCGGTTGGCGTGGGCAAGGCCACCGCAACGGTTGACGGAAAGCTGGCGGTGAGCGCAGAGCTTACATTCATGGTAGGTTAGGGAATCGAGGGAGAATGCCGATGTTTAACAAGATTTTGATTGCCAATAGAGGTGAGATTGCGGTCCGCGTTATCCGGGCCTGCCGTGAGATGGGAATTCAGACCGTGGCCGTATATTCCGAGGCTGACAGGGACTGTCTTCACACCATGCTGGCTGACGAGGCCATCTGTATCGGGCCGGCGCCGTCCACGGACAGTTATCTGAATATTGAGAGGATTCTGGCTGCCACGGTGGCCATGAAGGCGGACGCCATCCATCCGGGATTCGGCTTCCTGTCTGAGAATGCCAGGTTTGCCAAGCTGTGCGCCGAGTGCAATATTGCGTTTATCGGACCCAGCGCGGAAATCATCAATAAGATGGGCAATAAATCCGAAGCCCGAAAGACCATGATGGAAGCCGGGGTGCCTGTGGTGCCTGGCAGCAGGGAACCGGTGCACACGGCTGAGGACGGTCTGGCTATGGCAAAAGAAACCGGCTTCCCGGTGATGATTAAGGCATCATCCGGCGGCGGCGGTAAGGGCATGAGGATTTCCAGGAGCCAGGAGGACTTTACGGAGCTGTTCAACGCGGCTCAGATGGAATCGGTGAAGGGATTTTCCGACGACACCATGTATATTGAGAAATACATTGAAAAGCCAAGACATGTGGAATTCCAAATCATGGCCGACAAGCACGGCAATGTGGTACATCTGGGAGAGCGTGACTGCTCCATCCAGAGACGCCACCAGAAGGTGCTGGAGGAAGCCCCCTGTGATGTGATTTCCCCCGGCCTGCGAAAAGCCATGGGCGACACCGCTGTAAAGGCAGCCAAGGCAGTGGGATATGAGAACGCGGGAACCATTGAATTCCTTCTGGATAAGGATAAGAACTTCTATTTCATGGAGATGAATACCAGGATTCAGGTTGAGCATCCTGTTACTGAGATGGTCACGGGAATGGACCTGATTAAGGAGCAAATCCGGGTGGCGGCAGGGGAACCCTTAAGCGTCAGCCAGGAGGATGTGAGAATTGAAGGCCATGCCATTGAGTGCCGTATCAATGCAGAGAATCCGGCTAAGAACTTCATGCCCTGTCCGGGACGCATCACCAATGTACACATTCCCGGAGGCAACGGAGTCCGTGTGGACACCCATATTTACAATGATTATAAGGTGCCTGCAAACTATGACTCCATGCTGATGAAGCTGATAGTGTATGACAAGGACCGGGAGGCAGCCATCTCCAAGATGCGCAGCGCCCTGGGCGAGGTAATCATAGAGGGAATTGAGACAAATATCAACTTCCAGTACGAAATCCTGGAAAATGACGCATTCCAGCAGGGAGATACAGATACCAGCTTTATTGAGAAGCATTTCCCGGACTATGTGCGGTGATTTTGGTCCCCTGGCGGAAAGGAAACTTCGACGATACTAAGCCCGAAAAGACCTCGCTAAGTATCGCTAAGTGCTCAATGCAGAAAGGAAATCGCTATGTTGCGGAACATGTTCAAAAAAACGTATACGAAAATAGATACGAAATATAAGCCCCAGGCCGGTTCCGGACAGGAGCCGGCAATCCCGGAAGGATTATGGCGCAAATGTAACAAGTGCGGGCAGCCAATCTATGTGGAAGACGTAAAGAACAATTACTACGTATGTCCAAAGTGCAACGGCTATTTCCGTGTTCATGCATACCGCCGTATCGAGATGCTGGCGGATGAGGGAACCTTTGAAGAGTGGAACAAGGAAATGCCTTTCTCCAACCCCCTGAACTTTCCGGGATATGAGAAAAAGGTTCTGGCTGCCAGGGAAAAGAGCTGCCTCAACGAGGCCATTGTCACCGGCAAATGCAGAATTGACGGAAATCCTGCTATAGTCGGCGTCTGCGATGCCCGTTTTATCATGAGCAGCATGGGCCATGTGGTGGGTGAGAAAATCACCGACGCCATAGAGCGCGCCACCAGGGAAAAACTGCCGGTTATCCTCTTTGCCTGCTCAGGCGGAGCCAGGATGCAGGAGGGCATCGTATCCCTGATGCAGATGGCCAAGACCTCCGCTGCCTTAAAGCGCCATCACGAGGCAGGGCAGCTGTTTATCAGCGTACTTACGGACCCTACCACAGGAGGTGTCACGGCCAGCTTTGCCATGCTGGGCGATATCATATTGGCAGAGCCTCACGCGCTGATTGGCTTTGCGGGTCCCAGGGTCATTGAGCAGACCATTGGGCAGAAGCTGCCGGAAGGGTTCCAGCGTTCTGAATTCCTTCTGGAACATGGATTTGTGGATAAGATTGTGGAGCGGAAGGACCAGAAAAGGGTCATTGGACAGATTCTGTATATGCACCGCAGCCACAAGATGAATATAGAGTTAAAGAATCCGGTGGAGACAGCCGGGACTTTTGTGGATAAACCATCTAAGTCACAGGCGGATGGTGGAAAAACTGCCTGGGATACGGTCCTTCTCTCCAGGAAGTCCGACCGTCCCGTTGCCACGGATTATATCAACGCCCTGTTTGATGAATTTATCGAATTCCACGGGGACCGGTATTTTAAGGATGACGGCGCCATTGTGGGCGGCGTTGCCATGTTCCACGGCATGCCTGTGACGGTCATCGGACAGCAGAAGGGCAAGAACACCAAGGACAACATCATCCGCAACTTCGGAATGCCGTCCCCTGACGGCTACCGCAAGGCGCTGCGTCTGATGAAGCAGGCAGAAACCTTTGGACGTCCGGTCATCTGCTTTGTGGATACGCCGGGAGCTTTCTGCGGACTGGAGGCGGAGGAGAGGGGACAGGGCGAGGCCATTGCCAGGAACCTCTTCGAGATATCCGACCTCAAGGTGCCGGTGCTCTCCATTGTAATCGGAGAGGGCGGAAGCGGCGGCGCATTGGCCATGGCTGTGGCCGACGAGGTGTGGATGCTGGAAAATGCCATTTACTCCATCCTTTCACCGGAGGGATTTGCCTCCATTCTGTATAAGGACAGCAAGAAGGCGCCGGATGCCGCCAAGGTCATGAAGGTGACGGCTAAGGACCTTTTACAGCTTAAGCTGATTGAACGTATCGTGCCTGAGGAAGAACCAGCATGCACGGATAATCTCTACCGTCTCGCTGAATATATGGACAGCGCCATGGCAGAGTTCTTTAAAACGTATCTCGCCATGAGCGATGAGGAGCTTAGGGAGCACAGGTACCAGAGATTTAGGAGAATGTAATGAGTGAGTTAAAACCATTGGTAATCGGTGATTTAGTAGTTGAAAAACCAATCATCCAGGGAGGAATGGGCGTGGGCATCAGCCTGCACAGGCTGGCCGGAGCCGTGGCAAAGGCCGGCGGCATGGGCATCATATCTGCCGCCCAGATTGGTTTCAGGGAGCCGGATTTTACCACCAATTTCGTGGAAGCAAACCTAAGGTCCATCCGCAGGGAGATGAAGCTGGCCAGGGAAATCGCACCCCAGGGAGCGATTGGTTTCAACATCATGGTGGCTACCAAGCACTATGACATGTGGGTTAAGGAGGCTGTGAAGGCAGGCGCCGACATCATCATATCAGGTGCCGGACTTCCTGTATCCCTGCCTGAATACGTGGAAGCTGCCTATGCTGAGATGGAGGAAAAGCCGGCCCGCAGGATTAAGCTGGCGCCCATTGTGTCGTCCGCCAAGTCGGCCATGGTCATCTGCAAGATGTGGGACAGGAAATGCCACATTGCCCCTGATCTGGTTGTGGTGGAAGGACCGCTGGCCGGAGGCCATCTGGGATTCTCACCGGACCAGTTATCCGCCTATGGCGCAGACACCGCCGATGTGCCGGCCACCTATGACCGGGATGCCTATGACAGGGAAGTAAAGGCTGTCATAAAGGTAGTGGAGGAATATGGAGCCAAGTACGGCAGGCATATACCTGTGGTCACTGCAGGCGGCATCTACACCCACGAGGACGTGATGCACCAGCTTGAACTGGGAGCTGACGGCGTCCAGGTTGCCACCAGGTTTGTGACGACCGAGGAGTGTGATGCCTCTGACGCCTATAAGCAGGCTTATATAAATGCCGGCAAGGAAGATATTGTCATCACCCAGAGTCCTGTGGGCATGCCTGGAAGGGCAATCTTAAATCCTTTCTTAAGCCAGATAAAGGGCGGCGGCAGGCCGGCTATCAAGTCCTGTTTCCAGTGTCTTGAGCACTGTGACATCAGGACCATTCCCTATTGCATTACCATGGCGCTGGTAAATGCGGCAGAGGGGGATACAGACCATGGCCTTTTATTCTGCGGAAGCAATGCTTACCGTGCGGAGAAAATTGATACTGTGGATAACGTCATGAAGGAATTAACAGGAGAGCTGGCTTAATGCCGGCTCTTTTTTCCTTATTTTACAAGGAATTTCTGCTGCCGGGAACAGCCGGACAACCCTTATCCCCAGATAATTAACAAAGATATCCACAAGATATCCACATTATCCACCACCGGATATCCAGAGCTGTCCCATGGCCATTCTATCTGTCATTTTTATTACGGTTCTCTTTCATTTTCCCTCTGCCCATTGACCCTCAAAAGGGAAGATCTTAAAATGTAGCTATGAAGAAACTGAATGAAACAGAGGGGGTGAAGATGGAAAAAGCGTTGGCGGAGAAAACAGGGGGGTATCTCATAGGCGACGTTGCCCAGATGGTTGGCCTGAGCAGGGATGCCCTGCGTTTTTATGAGAAAAAGGGAATCATCCATGCAGATAAGAAGGAAAACGGATACAGATATTATTCAGAGGCCGATATCTACAGATTGATGTATATACTTTATCACAGAAAGATGAATACCAGCCTGGAAGAGATAGGGGGCCTTATGAGCGGGCAGAACTCCACATCCGCTATGAGACAGCATGTCAGGCAGCGCATGGCCGAGGAGGAGGAAGCCCTCAGGCGGCACAACCAGGCAATTATGAGGCTTAAGCTGTTTGAAAAGGATATAAGCCGCATAGAGGCGTGCATGGGCAGGTATTCCATAAGGAAATTCCCCAAAGCATATGTGATTGCCAACTGTTCTGACCTGCAGGAGGGGTTAAGAACGTGGTTTAAGCTGTCCTCTACCATTCCGGGACTGGATATGGCTTATTTTTATAATGTACTCACCTACACGGGACAGGATCTGGAAGAAAAAGAAACCCAGCTTCTGCTCTATGAGGGACTGGAGAAGGGGCTGGGCCAGGAGTTTAACCGGAGTCTGTATTCTATGACGGAGGAGCCGGAATGTATCTATACCATTATTGAATCAGAGTATACTCATCCGGATTTTGACATGATTCACAAGATGGTCCAGTGGGCCCATAAACATGGCCTGGAGCCCATGGAGCGCGTATACGCCAATGATATGACTTCCTTTTTCGCAAAGGACAAGACTACGTACTGTCTGGAAATCTACATGCCTTTTAAGAGGATTGCGTCGCCGGTATGATACTGGTAAGGGTTCTTGCCCGTATCTTTATCCTTACCCGTTATCAGCCAGTGTTTCCTTGCCGCTGTTCTCATCCTCCTTGTGAACGCCGAAGTTCTGTATGAAGTCAATCATAAAGGAGGATACGATCACTGTTATAAGTGAGTATACGATACGTACTGCCGGGATATACGACAGGGACAGCACCAGCACGGATACGTCCGTCAGCAGGTATGCCCTGGATATACGGCAGCCCGTTACCTTGGAGATGACCAGGGCCAGGGCATCGTCCCCGGCGCAGGAAGCTCCCTGGCGGACCACCAGGCCGCAGCCGGTACCGATGAAGCATCCGCCTGCCAGAGCCGCCAGAAGGGGGTAATCAGCCAGACTTGGAAGTACCGGGGGAAACAGTTCCCAGAGCCGGAAGAATCCGGCCATACATATGGTTGCAAAGATGGAAGTCTTAAGGAATTCCCTGCCCAGGAAACGAAAGCCCAGGGCATAGCTTAAGGCGTCCAGCACAGGTGACAGTATGGAAGATGACATGCCAAACCAGAAATGAAAGAGCAGAATCAATCCCAGAATACCTCCCTCCGTTATATCCGCCTGCTGGTGGATATTGTAAATGCCAAAGGTGGTAATGGCTGTACCGAGGATGATGGATAACACAGTCTTTGGGTGAAAGGTTAAGGATAATTCCTGTACAGCGCGGCAAGCCAGCTTCTTCAGCTGCTTCATAATAAGAAGTCCTTTCTGTAAATGGGTTATAAAACCGGTTAGGGGCGGTCCGGGAATCCAAGGGACTACGGGCCGCCCTGTTATGCTGTAGTACCAGTATACCTCATGTACCTCGGGGGGCTGTCAAGTGGGGACTTCACAGACCGTTATCAGTCCAGCTTTTCCGTGCCGGAATCCACGATTCTGCCCTTGCTGTCTGTCTTGTAGTACTGTATGGGCATATTCCACTGGACCGGGAATAGAATGGAATAAGAATGCCATGAAACAGGCGGAGAAACATGCTGAATTATCTATGGGCAGGAATGACACTGACGGGAATACTCTGGGGGGCGCTTCACGGTCAGATGACGGCTGTGACCGATGGGGCAATCCAGGCATCAAAGGAGGCGGTGACTCTGTGCATCACCATGCTGGGCGTCATGACCCTGTGGACCGGGGTGCTGGAGATCGGACACCGCTCCGGGTTGGTGGACCAGCTGGCAAGAAGAATGGGACCGGTACTCACCTTCCTTTTTCCAAGGCTGGACCCGGACGGAGAGGCAAGGAAGCAGATAAGCGTCAATATGATTGCAAACATATTGGGCCTGGGGTGGGCCGCAACGCCGGCCGGCTTAAAGGCCATGGAGGAGCTGAAAAAGGTGGAGGAGGAGCGCAGGAAGGGAGGTGCGGCCGGGCAGAAAGATACGGCCGGGCGGGAGGGGACTGCCAGCAATGAGATGTGTACATTTCTCATTATCAACATATCCTCCCTGCAGCTTATACCCATGAACATGATTGCATACCGGAGCCAGTACGGAAGCGTGAATCCTACTGCCATTGTAGGTCCGGCCCTGGCGGCTACCTTTATCAGCACAGTGGTTGCGGTGATATTCTGCAGGGTCATGGACCGGTAGGTGCGGGCGGTGCATTGAAGTATGACGAAAGAAACGCTATACTGGATACAACAGATGAAGGGAGGCTGTGGGAACGGCTCTATGGGAAGCCATATCCCCACAGCCTGTATGATGGACATCAACGAAAATCCAATTCCCATTCCCCGACCGCCGCCGCTGCACTTTTGCTGATTTAATAATGTATTACGTTGTCCGAATTCTGAATTGCCGCAATTATTTTCTGTGCTTCTGCTGAAGTAAAGTAATTCCAGGTTGTATCCGGAACTATCTTTTTTAAATCTTCCCATTGCATATTTTTTATATACTGACGCACTGTTGATGCACTGATAATTGTTCCTTCCTTTTCTTTTCTCGGTACCACAATGCAGTCAATATCTTTTTTCTTCAGTTCTTCCATCATAATCCGGTTATAAATCCCCGTCACCTGACTGAAAGGTTCTTCACCCACATATCTGCGACAGATCTGCAGTTCCCGGGCTATCTGAAAAAACACTGCCAAATCAAGTCTGGCATGACCTTCCATAACCGTTTCCTCATCCTTTAGAAAATAACTTGGAAACGTAGCGTTGCTGATGATATACGGACCGCTTTCATGCACCACTACATTTGGAAGATGCGCCACACCCTCCTGCACCAGTTTCTTCCGAACCGCAAACGGTACCAAACTTGCATCTTCACTGACTACAAACAAATGCACAATATCATTTTCTTCTGCCGCTTTTTCCACCAGATATTGATGTCCCAGCGTAAAAGGATTGGCATTCATCACAATCGCTGCTGCTTTTTTGCTCTCAAAGACAGGTTTTTCCAACTTTTTTAAATAATCACGAAATCCCGTCCGACGGTTTTCCATAAATACAACACGGTTGTCTGCCCTTGCAATCTCATAAAAACCAAGATCCCCGAAAAATTTTGCTGAATCACATTTCGTATAAAGAAACAGATGATAATTTCCCCGTTCGAACTGAATCTGAATCAAATGACTCACCACCTGGTTCAGCAGTCCTTCTCCCTGATGAGCTTTGCTGACTGCAAAACAACGTAAGGTATTTCCAAAGCAGCTTCCTGTTGCAACAGGATTATAGTCGTCATCATATAAACAACATGTATAATCCAGATTTTTATCCAAAGTAATTCCTTCATTTTCCAGTAACACTTTTACCTGTTTTATCCCCCGATGGTCATTTGGATAAATCTGTGAAATCACAAATCCCATAATCTATTGCTCCTTTAAGAAATACAAAAAGTATGTAAAGGCCAGCAGGTCCGCGCTTCCTCCGGGCGAAAGATTTTTACTGATAAATGCCCTGTCAAGAATCTCCAGCATATCTTCCTCCGGATAAGGATTTCTTTCCAGAATTTCTTTTATTTCTTCTGTCACCTGAAGCTGAGTTTCCCGATTGCTTCGTGCAATCAGATTTGTATCTACCGTAGATACCATCAATGCCAACAAAGCTATGCACCCTGCCTGTTCCAGAGATAAACCTTTTTTCAGTCCTCTTTCCAGAGCCGGTAATCCAGCCTCCATAACTGCCGGAAACCCTTTTTCCGCTTGACCGCGGATTCCTGTGATTCCATATTTTACATACAGTTTTTCTCCTGTTGTTCCGGCATTTTCTTCTGTCACTCCCCGAAAATCATGTTCAACAATTCCTTTTGTCATCGCTGCACATTCCCCCAATACAACTTTGACATTTTTCCATTTTTCCCGGGGAAGACGACCAAGAGCACCACAAAGTATTCCAATAGAAAACAACGCACCTTTATGTGTATTTACACCATTTGTAGCCTGATTCATATCATAACCAGCAATTTTTCCTGCCCAGCGCAGTCTGCGAAAAGTTTCTTTTGGAGGTTCCTGGGCTGTTTCCATTCCCATCTGTGCACACTTCTGAAAATAAGGCCATAAAGAAACTGTACTGGACATAAAAGTAAAGCAGTCCATATCTTTATGACTTCCACTGTTTCTCCGATCCACAAGCCCCGGTTTCGGAGTAGTGCACACTTCATACAACAGGCTTCTGCAAGCCAGTTCTGCAATCTTCCGGCTATCCTGCTCCTGAAATTCCTTCAGCAGGAGTTCCTTTGTGGTCTGCTCAAGCTCTGCAACAGAATGGGTTCTGTTTCTGGCACATTCCTTCGCCGGGTTACCACAGAGCAGACAGGTTCTCGGACTTTCGCCGATTTCCATACGCTCTATATGATTGCCATTTTCATCAAGAACATCCATATCAAAGAGACGCCCAACCGACAGATTATTTTCTATTTCCACTGTTATTTTTTTTATCTCCACAGCATTGCCTTTTACACAATAATAACATACATTTCCCGTATTTTCGGAATAACATTCCTGATGCAGACATTCTATTCCTGCACTTACAAGCTGATGTCTTAAAATATCACAGCCATATTCAAACGCCCGGTATATTAACCTGTTATTTTTAACCGGTCCGGCAATATTCATAGTAAAGCAGATTAGAACAGAAGCATATTTCTGCTGCAAAGACAGCTGACGATGCACACGCAATTCTCTTGCATCCAGCATTTCCATTAGTGAAACTTCTTTTCCTGTCATTTTGTCGTCTCCTTTTTCACATTGTTTCCGGTTTCTTATTTAGAGGGTCCGATAGGAGGACGGACCACTCTGCTTTTTGTAACAGATACGATTTAAATTATTCTGCAAATTCAAATGGTTTGATCTGGCGAACCACATCCATAATTGTGCCGTCACGTGCTTCAATTATACCTACTACACGGTCTGCAAACTGAACCTTTTCCGGTTCTCCGACAATAGAATATGCGATGTCGCGCAATTCTTCGATCGTCTTTAACGGAATACAATCTGCTGCCTTCAACGCTTCCAGAAGGTCCGGTCTGCGCGGATTAACAGCCACACCATAATCTGTAACCACAATATCAATGCTTTCTCCCGGTGTTGTAACAGTGGTAACATCAGAACAGATTGCCGGGATTCTTCCCTGCAGAAGCGGAGCAAGTACAATCGTACATTTTGCTCCGGCAGCTGTATCCGGATGTCCTCCCTGTGCTCCTGTAATGACACCGTCAGACCCTACTACTACATTACAGTTAAAGTTTACATCCACTTCCAGTGCCGCCAGAATTACATAATCCAGTTTATTAACAAAAGAACCTTTGTTGAACGGATTTGCATACGCTCCCGCACTGATTCTGAAATGATTCGGATTCTTCACATTTTTGATCGCATCCAGGTCGAAATCCTGTGTATCCAGCAGACAGCGAACCATACCGCGTTCCAGAAGATCACACATAGGTTTTGTCAGACCGCCTACACCAAAGCCCATCTTGATTCCACGATCTTCCATTATTTTGGTAAGAGAAATCGTAGAAGCAATCGAAGCACCGCCTACACCTGTCTGATAGGAAAAACCATCTTTAAAATAAGGAGTATTGGCAACTACCTGTGTACAGTATTCCGCCATCAGAAGCTTTCTCTGATCTGTTGTCGGTTTTGCCGCTCCTGTTGCAATTTTTGCAGGATCACCGATTTCATCAACAACACATACATAATCCACTCTCTGCATCGGTATATGTGCCGGATAATTCGGAAACGGCACAAGACAGTCCGTAATCGCAACTACTTTATCTGCATGGTTTCCATCAACATGAGAATAAGAAAGAACACCACAGTCTGCTTTACCGCCGATACCACGACAGTTTCCATAATCGTCGCAGGTCGGTGTACCGATAAATGCAATATCAATGTGCGCTTCACCTGTAATTACGGCTCTTACACGACCGCCATGAGAACGCATGATTGCAAGACCTTTCAGTTTTCCCTGTGAAATAGCTTCACCGATCGCACCACGCACACCTGATGATTCAATATTGGTAACCGTTCCGTCTTCAATCATCGGAACAAGCGGAGCGTGCGCTTTTCCAAGAGAGCTCGCACAAATAGTAATGTCTTTCAGTCCCATTTTATGAATTTCTTCCATTACCATATTTACAACTTTATCTCCATCTCTGAAATGATGATGGAAGCTGACTGTCATTCCATCATGTGCTCCACATTTTACAAGAACATCATGAATGGAATCTGCCAGTTTACTCTCGGTGTTATTCATAATCGGTTTTACATTAGAACCTACTTTTTTAAATTCCACACCATCTTTATAATGATTGCCCTGGAATACTTCTTTTCCGGTAATTTTCAGAATTTGTTCCGGAATGTCTCTTCCTACTGCATTAATCATTTTACTGCACCTCCTTATACACGCCGGATGCCTTAGCCAGCTCCAGTGTACGTTTTGCACCATCATAAAATGCAATATCGATCATCTTGCCGTCTACGGTAAACACCCCGATGCCCTGTGCCTTCTTGGTTTCAATTTCATTAACAACCTTCTGTGCAAAGGTTATGTCTTTCTGAGATGGTGTAAAAATTTCATGTACAATATTGATCTGACGTGGATTAATAATAGATTTTCCATCAAAGCCCATTAAGTGAATTCCTTCTACATCTTTACGGAAACCTTCCATATTATCCAGATCTGTGTAAACAGTGTCAAAGCACTGTACGCCGGCAGCTCTCGCAGAAATCACCATCTGAGAACGGGCTCCCATCAGCTCAATTCCGGTACCTGTAATGTTGGTCTGAAGATCTTTTGTATAATCTCCGCCGGAAAGCGCAATACCAAACAATCTTTCAGAAGCAGTACAGATATCATAGGATTTCAGAACACCTTTTGCGGATTCAATAGCAGCCATGATCAAAACGCTTCCTTCCGGACGATCAAATTCCTTTTCAGCGGCTACAATCGCCTTTTCCACTGCTGCCACATCTTCCGGACATTCAGTTTTCGGAATACGAATGGAATCACAGCCACCTGCCACTGCACAGCGGATATCCTCTCTCCAGAGTTCTGTATCGAGACCGTTAATACGGACAACTCTTTCACATCCATGATAGTCCAGTGTTTTCAGCGCATGGTACAGGGAAAATCTTGCTGCGTCTTTCTGATTTTCTGCTACTGCATCTTCCAGATCCAGCATAATGGAATCCGGTTTATAAATATACGGGTCTTTAATCAGACCTGGTTTCTGAGCATTTAAGAACATCATGGTTCTTCTCAGACGTTTTTTATTTGGACAATTCATCTGATCGCACCTCCCCATGGCAAATCCTTAAACTGCTGCATAGAACGATATACAGCACCCTCAATACGGGCTTTGATGGTACAGTCTAATGCACCCTTGTCCACAATTTTGATTTTCACACTGTCAATATCAAGATTTTTTAATGTTTCCATTGTAACTTTTTTAATCTGATTTCCATACTGGTTCAGCACAGAACTTTCCAGTTCAAACTCGATACTGCCGTTTCCAGCCTCTACAGTAACCTGACAGTCACTGGATTCCAATGTTCCGGCTATTGCCGGCCTGATAATTTCCATGATAAAATCTCCTTTTCTTAATAAAACAGTCCGCCCAGATTAAAGAGGCCAAGAGCTGATAAAACAACATTCAGCAATACGTTTCCAACTGAAAGAAGAAACAGCTGTTTAAACATTTTGTTCAGCTCGTCATTTGTTGTTTCTTTTGCTGCAGAATAGGAAGACATGATAATCGCACCGCCTGTTGATAATGGGCTGATTGCTGCTGCAAAGGAAGTCGCTACAATTGCGGAAATCAATTCCACATAGTTTACACTGCCTGCAAAAGAGGCTGCTACATCTGCTGCGATCGGGAACAATGCCGGCATAACCACACCTGTTGTAGAACTTACCCAGGATAAAATACCGGAAGTTGCAGAAAGGATCGGAGTTGCTGTTTTTTCATTCATCATTCCTGTCAGGAAATTTGAAATCAGTTCGATACCGCCAAGTGTGTTGATTACATTGATCAGTGTACCTACGCCACAGATAAATACCAGTGTTCCCCATGGAATGCTCTTAATGGCTTTCTTTTCATCTGCACATCCCAGAAGAATCAGTACTGCAGCTACAACAAAGGCAAAAAGACCTGTATCTAATTTAAATCCGATACAGCAAACTACCATAACAATAATGCCGATAATGGTATATCTCTGTTCACGATTAAATTTAGGAATTTCAGAAAGCTTCAGAGGGTTGTCTGCTTTTACTTTATAACCTTTAAATGCCACATATAAAATCAAAGTAAAGATAAAACCGGAAATCAGTGTACTCAGAAACAGGTGCAGGCCAAATCCGGAATATCCTAACGGATCAGAAAGACTTTTTGCAAGAACACCAGTCAAAGACAACGGTGATGCACATCCTGCATTCGCACCCAGTTTTGCATACAACGCAGTAGCAATTGGATTGATTTTCATTTCAAATGCAAGATACATTGCAAATGTAGTCATTAGGATTCCGGCTGCAATATGTCCCGGTCCGATTGCGGAAATAAAAGCGGACAGTACAAACATAAGGATTGGAATCAATACGGTTTTTTTTCCTACAAGTGCTACAATTTTCTTTGAAAACAGTTCCAGCGTTCCATTATTCGACGCCATACCAAACAAAAAGGTGACACCAACAAGTGTTACAAACATAGAACTGCTGAAACCATTAGAGATTTCTTTTGCACTCATATCACCTATGGTACCTAAAATAAATGCTACCCCTAAAGAAAGAAAACCCAGATTAACTTTTTTAATAAATCCAATAGCAACAACCATCACCAATACGATCAAACTAATAATTGCAAGATTCATGATGAACTCCCCCTATTTAATATGTGCGGTTCCGTCCATCAGCAGGTTTGCTGTACGGAATCCAAATGTATCTGCTACAACCGGCTCTGCGCCGTTTTCCTCATAATCTACGCCACACTCCAGAACACCGCTGGGATGTCCGATACGGATAAACTGTGTATCCACATTTTCAGAAAGCACCTGATTAACAACACTTCCCGGAACAACCGCAGCAGCTGCTGTACACATGGCCCCCGTCATGGCATAGCTTGGATGTGCTTTCTGCATAGACATCATTCGTGAAAGCAGATCAACGTTTTCTTTGGAAATAGAAACACCCTCTGCTGTCACATAATCTGCTGCCTCAGCAACAAATGTCATTTTCGGAATCCCTGGAGTTTCCCAGGCGGAACGGGTGTAATCTTCAATCAGACCAATCATCACAGCTGCAAGTCCTCTTACTGTTTCCAGTAAAGCAAGCTTATCCGCATCTGCATTTACTTCTTCCGGAAGTTCAAGACCTGTCATCCCCAGATCCTTCGCTTTTACAAATACAAGCGGATTGGCTGCATCTACGATTGATACCTCTACTTTTCCAAAATTGGGAACCTCCAGAATATCCACTACATTTCCTGTGGGAAGAAGTCCGTTTCCAAGAGTTCCTGCCGGTTCAACAAACTTCAGTTTGATCGGAGCCGCTGTGCCCGGAACACCGGCAATGGCAAAATCACCATCATACACCACACTGCCTTTTTCTGTCTGAACATCTGCAATAATGACTTTATTGGTATTTGTGTTAAAAATTCTTACCGGAGTTGTTCCCTCTTTTGTCTGAATAAGACCTTTTTCAATGGCAAATGGTCCCACACCGGAAGAAATATTTCCACAGTTTCCTTTATAACTTACCAGGTCCTTATCTACCGAAACCTGTGCAAATGTGTAATCCACATCCGCATCCTCTCTTGAGGATTTTTTTACAATTGCAACTTTGCTGGTAACGGACTGCGCACCGCCAAGTCCGTCAATCTGTTTTTTATCAGGGCTTCCCATCATGCTAAGAAGCAGGGAATCCCATTGGCTCTTATCTTCCGGAAGGTCTTCTTCCAGAAGGTAAACACCTTTACTTGTTCCTCCGCGAATAATCATAGCCGGAAGAAGGAATCTGTTTTTATCTTCATTGTACATTTTTCTTCCCTCCCATGTCTATGCTTTATGAGCTTTGTTATAATTGATCAGAGAACCACATTGAATGATTTCTTTTTCTTCATCTGTCAAAGGTGCAATTGCAAGGGAAAGCTTCTTTATTTCTTTTCCGATTACATATGCCGGAATATCACTCATGTCACCATCCAGTGCTTTTTTAATATCCGGGACAAAGATATAATCGTCGTCTTCAAAGTCAGGATTTCCATTCATGATAAACGGAATCATGCCCCAGTTGATCAGATTGGAACGATATCTTTTAGTTGCATATTCCACGGTAATATTTGCTCCGCCAAGAAGAACTCTCTGACAGGAAGCAGCCTGTTCTCTGGCACTTCCATCGCCAGGCTTTACAGCATAAATCGTACTGGAAAGATCAATTTTTTCTTCCTGAATTTCTTCAAATCCGGAAATATTTCGAATCCTGGAAATAATATCTGCAACTTCTGCCGGACAATTTCCTGCTTTTCTTGCCTTTTCATTTTCCATTACCGCTTTTGCTTTTCCCACATATTCCGGAACACGGCGACTGAGTGTAAATTCTGCAAGTCCCATCGGATTGGAACGGAAAGAACCTGTTTCACCGGAAGGGATCAATTCATCCGTAGTAGTAACCGGATCTGTAATATATGCACATACTTTCAGAAGCATATGGTCGTTTAATTCCGGAAGTTCCGGCCAGTCTTTAATGTTCGGTCCACAGATAACGGTTTCTTCTGAACACCCTTTGCCCACACCCTGGAACACACGATGCTGATATGCTTTTGGATCATAACGATATTCCGGACATTCAAACTCATAACCAGCTTCATCCGCTGCCATAATCCGTCCTCCATTTGCTGAAGAAACTGCAATGGAACGTGCATCCATCAATGCAACACTTGCCAGCTGTCCATTACCTGGTTTAGAACCTTCTCTGTTCGGGAAATTTCTGGTGGTATGTCTGATAGAAAGTCCGTTATGTGCTGGTGTATCACCTGCTCCAAAGCATGGGCCACAGAATGCTGTCCGAATGGTTGCTCCTGCTTCAATCAGATCCGCCAGTGCTCCATTTCGTGTCAATTCCAGCATAACGGCCTGACTGCTTGGATAAATTCCAAGTGCATATTCATCCGTTCCGGTACTCTTGCCTTTCAGAATATGTGCCGCTTCCATAATGTTGCTGTATGTACCTCCGGCACATCCTGCAATAGTTCCCTGATCAGCATAAAGCGCTCCGTTTCGCACCTTATCTCTGAGATTCAGCCCCAGGTTCGGATTTTTAATCAGTTTAGAAGCATTTTCTTCAACTTCATGAAGAATATCATCCATATTTTCATTTAATTCACGTATTTCATACCCATTTGACGGATGGAAGGGAAGAGCGATCATGCTGTGAATAGTGGATAGGTCTATGTAAATACATCCGTCGTAATGGGCAGTTTGTGCCGGATCAAGCTGTCTGTAATCTTCCGGGCGGCCATGTTTGTCCAGATACGCTTTTGTATCTTCATCCGTGCGCCAGATACTGGATAAACAGGTTGTTTCCGTTGTCATAACATCGATACCGTTACGATAATCTGTTGACATGGAAGAAACTCCAGGTCCTACAAATTCCATAACTTTATTTTTTACATAGCCGTTTTTAAATACGGCACTTACAACGGCAATTGCAATATCCTGCGGTCCGATACCCGGATTTGGTTTTCCATCCAGATACACGGCGATAACTTCCGGATATTCTGCATCCCAGGTCTGTTCCAACAGCTGCTTAACCAGCTCACCGCCGCCTTCACCGACTGCCATCGTTCCCAGTGCACCATAGCGAGTGTGACTGTCCGAACCAAGAATCATTTTTCCGCATCCAGCCATGCTTTCACGCATGTACTGATGAATAACCCCCATATGCGGCGGCAGATAAATTCCACCATATTTTTTACATGCAGAAAGACCGAATAAGTGGTCATCCTCATTAATTGTTCCTCCAACTGCACAAAGACTGTTATGACAGCAGGTCAGTACATATGGAAGCGGGAATTTTTCAAGACCGGAAGCTTTCGCTGTCTGTATAATTCCCACATAAGTCAGGTCATGACTGGTTATAGAATCAAATTTGATTTTTAACTGTTCTTCATTTCCACTGACGTTATGAGCCTGTAAGATACTGTAAGAAATAGTTCCTTTATGAGCATCTTCTTTTTTTCTCATCAATTCAGGAGCTGCCTGAGATTCCGGAACCAATGTATTGCCGTTCAAAAGATAGACGCCTTCATCATAAAGCTTAATCATGGTTTTTCTCCTTTACTGTACGTTTATCCGGGAAGTGCACAATTCCCTGACTGCAAAGGTACCTTGCCTATGAATCCATCATAACAAAACAATATTTGATAATCAAATTCATAGTATTCATAAAAATCATTCATTTTACTCATTTATTATGTGGAATGTTTACAAACATTTATCTATTTTTTATGTAAAACTCACAAAAATTGTGTTTTTATATCAGAATTCCTAAGTTTTTTTTATCCAAGTCCTGCGCTTTCACTAATATTCATATTTTTTATATTTTTCATTCATAAAAGGAATATTTATTGAATTCCGTTTTTAGGTATGTTATACTTTTGAAAAGGAGGTTTTTCTATGGAATTTCGGGAATTTCAATATGTCATCGCAATTGCCAAATATCAGAATATAACAAAAGCTGCCGAATCTCTGTATATCGGACAGCCTACATTAAGCAAGTTTCTCAAAAATCTGGAAGACGAACTTGGCGTCAGCCTTTTTCGCAAAGCCGGTCATAAATATCACCTGACCTATGTCGGAGAACGATATCTGGAAAAAGCAGAGCAGATCCTGCAGTTAAAATCCGATCTGGATGTGGAACTGGCTGATATCGTTAAAAGAAATGTAGGCGTATTACGTCTTGGTTTTCCCACCATGCGCTGTACCTATATGCTGCCAGCCATTCTTCCCGCATTTCAGGAGATGTATCCCAATGTAAAAATCCAGATTGTGGAAGGACCTTCCGCTGAGCTTGACAAAAAACTGTTAAACATGGAAGTGGATCTTGCTTTTTATAACCAGCGTTTTGGAGACACCAATCCATTAATCCAGACAGAAATTCTCGGAGAAGAAGAACTTCTGATCTGTGTAAAAAAAGGCCACCCTATGGAACGTTTTGCCCAGCCAAATCCTGCCAGCAAATATCCCAGACTTGATGTTCGCCTGCTGCAAAATGAAACCATTCTGCTAATGCTGAAAAATCAACGGACCCGCCAGATTATCGACCAGTATCTTCACCAGCAGGGCGTTGTTCTTGAAAATATCCTGCATACCAGCAACATTCCTGCAATCATGGAGCTTATTTCTGTTGGATATGGTGTCAGCTTTTTATTTGAACCTCATATATTACATCATAATTTTAAAAATCCCATCTCATGCTTCAGCTTCGGAGAACCGCGGACTACCTCCGCATTAGTCGTTGCAACCCGCAAAAACAGTTATCTCCCATCTTTTGCCAATGATTTTATTGAACTGGCCAAACGCCTTTATATCAATATATAGCCTGCCGCCAACAGTTTTCTAATTTTAGCCGGCGCAGGGAATTAATGCTTGACAAATCCCTGCGGCGGTCATATAATCCTAGAAAACCTAGTGATTAACTATGAATAAAAAAGAAAGGCCCTGCACGCCTGTGAGGGAACGGTGGAAGCTATGTCTAAGATTTATAAGGGAGCCATTGAACTGGTAGGCAACACCCCATTGGTAGAGGTGACCAATATCGAGAAGAAGGAGCGGCTGAAAGCGCGTCTTCTGGTGAAGCTGGAATACTTCAATCCGGCCGGGAGCGTTAAGGACAGAGTTGGGAAAGCCATGATTGAGGATGCGGAACGCACCGGCAGGCTGAAACCGGGTTCTGTCATCATTGAGCCCACGTCAGGCAATACAGGCATTGGCTTGGCTGCTGTGTCTGCGGTCAAGGGCTATAGGATGATACTGACCATGCCCGATACCATGAGCGTGGAGCGCCGCAATATACTGAAGGCATACGGGGCCGAAATAGTTCTGACACCCGGTGAGAAGGGAATGAGCGGGGCCATTCAAAAGGCGGAGGAGCTGGCAAGGGAGATACCGGACAGCTTCATACCTGGGCAGTTTGATAATCCGGTGAACCCAAGGGCGCATATGGAGAGTACGGGGCCGGAAATCTGGCATGACACGGACGGGCAGGTAGATATATTTGTGGCGTCTGTGGGAACAGGAGGAACCCTTACAGGTACCGGAACATATTTGAAGGAAAAGAATCCCCGCATCAAGGTTATAGCCGTGGAGCCATCCACATCACCGGTTCTTTCCGGAGGAAGCGCCGGCCCCCACAAGATTCAGGGAATCGGAGCCGGGTTCATTCCCAAGGTGTTGGACACCCATATATATGATGAAATAATAACCGTGGACAATGAGGCGCCCTTTGCCACTGCGAAGATGCTGGCCAGGACAGAGGGACTTCTGACCGGAATTTCATCGGGAGCAGCCCTGTACGCAGCCATTGAGGTTGCCAGACGGCCTGAGAATGAGGGCAAGACCATTGTCGTGCTGCTTCCTGACAGCGGGGACAGGTATTATTCCACAGCGCTGTTTGTGGAGTAATCAGGATTAGATATTAATAAGAATCACACGGTTTGCGGATGCGCCGGACGCTGTGACGGCCCCGGCGCCCAAGGATAAGGTGGTCCAAGCGGGCAGTCTTTTCCCGTCATGAAACAAACATCAATGGAATAAGATGTAATAAACAAACGGACCTGGAACTGATATATGAAATTCCTGATTTTTTTGTCAGAGGCAATGGTCCCTCTGATGATTTTTTATATTGTGGGCTTTGGCCTTTTGTCCGGGCGTCCGGTGCTGGACGATTTCATCGACGGGGCAAAGGACGGCATGAAGACAGTAGCCGGTATCCTGCCAACCCTGGTGGGACTTATGGTGTCGGTGGGAGTCCTCAGGGCATCCGGTTTTCTGGATTTTCTGGGAGAGCTGCTTAAGATGCCTGCGGCCCTTTTGCATATACCTCCCCAAATCGTACCTGTGGTCCTGGTGCGTCTGGTATCCAACTCAGCGGCCACAGGGCTGGTGCTGGACATATTTAAGGAGTACGGTACAGACTCCTCTCTGGGACTTATTGCATCCGTGCTCATGAGCAGTACGGAGACAGTGCTGTACTGTCTGAGCGTATATTTTGGCAGTGTAGGCATTACCAGGACCAGGTACGCATTGGCCGGGGGGATGATTGCCACGGCGGCGGGAGTGGCGGCCAGCGTGGTACTGGCCGGTGCGGTTAGATAAAGCTGCGGCCGGTGCTGTCCGGAGCATAAAAAAACATTGCAATATCAAGGGTTATTGACTATAATAGCCATAGAAAAAGGGAATCCGTTGTATGTGCGCCCTGTATATGATTATATCAGGGCCTTAGGGTGTGCCTGCGGGCAGCTGGAATGGACATTCCGGCTGGACGATCCGGACATATGCTATCGTACAGCGGGTTTATGTTGTGAAGAGAAGAGGAATAAGGAATGAAACAGTATCTGAGCCTGCGGGAGCAGTATCCCCGCTTTGCTTACAGAGGATATGAGATAGAGGAAAATGACAGCTGTCTGAGGATCACATACCGGTTTGAGACAGTGGGACTGTCCGAGTTTGCGCCGGTGTGGGTGTTTCCGAAGGCAGAGGGGGATTGTCACAGATGGTCAAAAGACAGGCTCATGCAGGACATGATATTTTCCCTGGGAATGGTGGAGCTGGTGAGCTACTGGAAAATTGCCTGCCCGCCCACAGTGGCAGTGGAGGCCGGATGGCTGAACCAGGACCAGATTGACTGGTGGAAGGATCTGTATTTTAACGGATTGGGTGAATTTTTCTATGTGAATGGCATAGAGGAAGCGGATCCCAATCATTTTATGAATATCCGGTGTGCAGGCCAATGTGAAGAGCGGTGTGCAGGCCAATGTAAAGAGCGGCATGCAGCATGCGGTGCGGAAATAGATGGGAATGGGAAAGCGGCGGGCATCAGCGCCGTAAACAGTGATTCCCTGGCATCCGACGGGGTCCTGGTTCCCATTGGCGGAGGAAAGGATTCCGCGGTGACGCTGGAGCTTCTGCGCTTGGCGGGAAAGACCATCTACGCCTATATCATCAATCCCAGGGGAGCTACCATACACACCACCGAGGCGGCGGGCCTGGACGCGGCCCATGTCATAAGTGCAAAGCGTACCCTGGACTCCAACATGCTGGAGCTCAACCGGCAGGGATATCTGAATGGGCATACGCCGTTTTCCGCGCTGGTGGCATTTTCCGGCATCATAGCGGCCAGGATGCATGGCCTGTCCATGGTGGCCCTGTCCAATGAATCCAGTGCCAACGAGAGCACGGTCCAGGGAAGCACGGTAAACCACCAGTATTCCAAGAGCTTTAAGTTTGAGGAGGATTTCAACTATTATCAGACCACATATCTGAATGGGAGCGCGTACTACTTCAGTATGCTGCGCCCTTTGAGCGAATTCCAGATTGCCAGGTATTTTGCGGGACAGAAGCAGTACCACGGCATATTCCGAAGCTGTAATGCCGGAAGCAAGACTGATTCCTGGTGCGGACACTGCCCCAAGTGCCTGTTTGTGTACCTGATTCTGTCGCCCTTTCTTACGCCGCAGGAGGTCATGGATATCTTTGGCCGGAACATGCTGGACGATTGGGACATGAAGGAAACCCTGGACCAGCTGATTGGGATAAAGGAAGAGAAACCGTTTGAGTGTGTGGGCAGCCGCGATGAAATAAATACGGCCATAGTGCTTACAATCAAGGGGCTGGAGGAAGCAGGTGAAGCGCTGCCGCGTCTTCTTTCCTATTATAGAACCACGGACCTGTACGGGACCTATGAGGCCAAGAGAGACCAGTACTCATCCTTTTATGACGGGAATAACATGGTTCCGGATGACCTGGCACGGCTGGTGAGGAAATACTGTGCAGATGGCTTATAAGGAGAACAAACGTGATAGAGAAGATAGAGCCCTGGATTAAGGGGAAGCGCATACTGCTTCTGGGCTATGGCAGGGAAGGGCAGTCCACCTGGAATGTCCTCAGACAGCTGGGAACATATGAAGTCCTGGATATAGCGGATTTAAAGGCTCCGGCCGCCAGGCCTGAAGACGGTACGGTGTGGCATACCGGCCCGGATTACCAGAAATGTATGGATGACTACGATGTTGTATTTAAAAGTCCGGGCATTGTCCTGGAGCGGCCTGCGGAAGAATACAGGTGCAGTATATTGTCGCAGACAGAGGTGTTTTTCCAGTGTTTCCGGGATCAGATTATCGGAATCACAGGAACGAAGGGTAAGAGTACGGTCACGACCCTTCTGTATCACCTGCTTAAGCAGGCGGGCATGGATGCCCTTCTGGTGGGGAATATAGGCATACCGGCCCTGGACCATATGGAGGAAGTGAAGCCGGACACCAGGATTGTGTTTGAGCTTTCCTGCCATCAGCTGGAGTATATGACGGTTTCACCCCATATAGGAATTCTGGTGAACATCCATGAGGAGCATCTGGACCATTATGGCACCATGGAAAAGTATGTGGAGGCCAAGCATCATATTTTTAAAAACCAGCGCCCGGATGACATCCTGATCTGCAACGTACAGTGCCTGCCAAAGGAGGGAACCTGTCCCTCCAGGCTGATAAGGGCTGGTATGGACGGCAGCGGCAAAGAGCTGGATGTGGTTCAGGAGCAGGACGGCATCTGGGTTCACTTCCGGGGAAGGGCCTTTTGTATACCCACGGATGAAATCAAGCTGCTGGGACAGCATAATTATTTTGACATCGGCGTGGCCTATGGGGTGTGCAGCATACTGGGAATGGATGACCAGGTATTTGCCCGGGGGCTTAAGACGTACGAACCCCTTCCCCACCGGCTGCAGTATATTGGGGAGCAGGAGGGCGTGAAATATTATGACGACTCCATCTCCACGATTTGCGACACCACCATCCAGGCCCTTAAGACGCTGAAGGATACGGATACAGTACTCATAGGCGGCATGGACAGGGGAATCGACTACAGGGAACTGATTGAGTATCTGTCGGAATGTCCGGTGCCACATATTATCCTGATGGAGGCCACGGGCAAGAGGATATACCAGGAGATACATAAATATTATCCTGAATTTAAGAACAGGGCCAGGCTTATACTGGCGGAGCATCTGGAGGACGGGGTCAAGCGGGCGCGTCAGATAACGAGGCCCGGTACAAGCTGCGTGCTGTCACCGGCCGCTGCCAGCTATGGCATCTTCAGGAATTTTGAGGAACGGGGAGAAACATTTTCACGTCTTGTATTTAAAAAGTAAATCAGGATAAACATGTAAAAGAAACAAAAAAATCACAACCTTTTAAGAATTTTATAAGGATTTAGGGGGTTGTGCGAACACTTAAAATACTGTACAATCAGTAAGAAGCTTTTGAAGCAGAAAGTGAAAGGGAGAAACGTGGGAGCTTACGAGACGCTGAATGAAGTTTTGGTTAGCCTGTTCCGCGATGTCAATGATATAGAGCAGAAGGCAATTATCACCTCGGAGTTTAGTGATATTACCAATAACGATATGCATGTCATAGACGTTATAGGCATAGACAGGCCAAAGAACATGTCATCCATAGCCCGGGAACTGTCGGTTACGGTGGGAACATTGACTATATCCGTGAACAGCCTGGTAAAAAAGGGCTATGTAGTCCGTAACCGCAGCAGTGAGGACCGCAGGGTCGTGTTCATATCCCTTTCAGAAAAAGGAGTTAAGGCATATTATCATCATAAGAAGTTCCATGAACAGATGATAGACAGCGTAGTAGAAGAACTGACAGAGGAAGAGCTGGAGGCCCTGGTAAAGGCGCTGACAAAGCTCAATAACTGGTTCAGAAGCTTTTAAGAGGATTATTTAAGGAGGCTTTACAATTATGAAAAAATGGTTGATTGGTGTTATGACCGTCCTGATGGCAGTATCCCTGGCAGCCTGTACACCTACCACTGAAAAACAGAAAAAAGAAACCACCGCTGCTGCTAAATCCCAGGAGGATATGATACCGCCAAGCACAGGCGGAGCCAGCGATAAAGTTCCGGACCCCAACGTTATGCCGGTAGCTGTGATTTCCGTATATCACGGCGGCGGAGGAAGCCTGGTGCAGGATATGGATTCCCTTGACACGGAAGGGCTGGACGCACAGCTTCTGGTAGACAAGCTGATTGAATACGGCGTGCTGACTGACGGCACAGAGGTCCTTGGTTTTGACGTTGAGGGCAAGGATGAGAACGCGGTTGGAACCCTGGATTTAAATCAGGCTGAGAGCGCAGAGGGCTGTTCCGACAAGATGTTCCTCACTGAGATTGGCAATACCTTTACGGAGAACTTTGAGCTGTCCAAGCTTAAGCTTAAGGTGAACGGCGCCAACTATGAAGGCGATGACATTAAGCAGGGAGATAATGATTATCTTACCTATAATGCAGACTATGAGTCTGTTGAATAAATAAGTGAAAGAGGCAGGGCGAAGCCATTCTGCTGAAGGGCGTTGAGGAAGCGGTTGGTGTTGGCCGCCGTGAGTTGGGAGCTGCCAGAATGCTAAAGGAGAATGAGGATGCCCTGGAGGGAACTGTAAAGCTTTTGTCTCAGCCGGGAGAGGAAGATGCGCAGGTTACTGGCATGACAGCCGCTGAGGCCAGACGTTTCCCGATACCAAGGCCAGATGGCATTTACCCTGGCGGGGCCTGGGATGCATGAAGCTGTCCCGGAATAAGCTGGCTCAGGAGCAGATGAGCCAGGAACAGATTGGCCAGGAGCAGCCGTCTTGAGCTTTGTTGATATGTGATGTGAAGTTAAAAAACCATGCCTCTTTCCGGTCGGGGGGAGAGGCATGGTTTTTATAATATAAGATTTCCGATGATAAAATATCATTATTAAGTATGCCGGTGATAAGCAGGCCTGATTATAATTTAGCCATGGCCGCTTCGTCTGCAACAACAATCACATCGTTATGTAGCTGAAGTACGGATGCAGGAACATGAGGGGTTACAGGGCCGCAGAGCACATCATGGAGAATCTGAGCCTTGTCAGAGCCGCTGACAACCAGAAGAATTTTTTCAGCCTTCATAATGGTTCCGATACCCATGGTATAAGCCTGCTTCGGAACCTCATCAATGGAAGCAAAGAAACGCTTATTGGCCTCAATGGTGCTCTGGGTCAGGTCCACACAGTGAGTGGTCTTGGCAAACTCTTCGTCTGGCTCGTTAAAACCGATGTGGCCGTTATGTCCCAGGCCCAGAAGCTGCAGGTCAATACCGCCCAGACTCTTAATCACGTCCTCATAGCGGGAGCATTCCTTATCGCTGTCAGACTGGGTGCCGTCGGGAATATTGGTACAATCCATGTTGATGTTAATGTGCTTGAAGAGATTGTTATACATGAAGTAGTAGTAGCTCTGGTCATTATCCCTGGTAAGACCTCTGTATTCATCCAGGTTCACGCTCTTTACACTGGAGAAATCCAAATCGCCTTTGTTGTACCATTCAATCAGCTGCCTATAAGTGCCGATTGGGGTGGAACCGGTTGCCAGGCCAAGGACACAGTCAGGCTTCATCAGTACCTGGGAAGCGATGATGCTGGCTGCCTTGCGGCTTAATTCTTCGTAATCTTTTGCTTTGTAGATTTTCATAATAATTGCCACCTTTCCATACATTATTAGTAGTTGCGGTGCCCCGGATATCCAGAAGGTCACTGTTTTGAAAAAAATTTCTATTAATCTTTAAATATAGGATAACATTTTCCTAACATACTTTCAAGGGGTAAATGCATAAAATATTTATAAAAGCAGATAGGCCGTGTACAGGGCAGCTGCAGATTATGGGTGCGAGGAGTGAAAGTATGACCAATTATCGGAGATTGATATCTTATATCTACGCCTATGAAGGCGAGGTAAAAGGAAAGAATATTGGGTTTGCCAAGCTGGAATCCCGGAATGGGCAATGCAAACTCAGCGTAAATGTAAAGAAAGTTTACGTTGGAAGCAGCGACCTGGGGGTTTATCTGCTGGCTCCGGGAAAGGAGATTTTCCTGGGCAGTATATTTATCCGCAGCGGCGGCGGTGAGTTCCGTGCCGTGGTAAATGTGGAAAATGCCGCTGATTCCGGCTGCAGCATGGACCAGTGCTATGGCCTGACCATACATGAACAGGGGGATACATGGCGGGCATATACAACCATCTGGGAGGATGCAGTAGCCCATGCGGCGGAAGTGGAGCTGGCGGATGTGACCTCCAGTAAAGTGGGAGATGCAGAGGCTCAGATACATAGAAAAGTGGAAGAACTGAATCAGGAGCTGCAGTCTGGGGAAAAAGCAGCAGAAGACGGGGATGGCCCTGTGCTCAGCAGCTCTCCGGCAGGAGCGCGTCAGATGCGTGCTGCCGGCAAACAGAGCGGGATTCAGAATTCCTCTTTAAAACGGGCTGCGGACAGTGGAATGATGGGTGATTCCTCGGAAATGTCTGACAGTCATGGGGGTGCGGGGACTGCGGAGGCCGTTCAGGAGGCAGAGGTATCGGCCGGAACGTCAGAGGAGGTGTTCCGGGCGGAGGATGAGGCTAATCAGACGGCAGAAGCTAATCAGACGGCAGAAGCCAATCAAACGGCAGAAGCATCGGATCAGATAGCGGAAAAAGTAGTCGGGGCAGAAGAAATTTTATCGGAGTCAGTAGAGGCAGAGCCGGCCGGAATGTCCAATCAGGAGGATGACAGCGGCCTGCAAATCAATCAGGAGTCAGAGGAATCTGTAAATCAGATGGAGGCTTTTGGGAATCCGGAGGCCAGGGACGGTTTGGCGCTGGAACCGGAGCTGTTACCTGATGCAGAATGCAGTATGGAGCTGGAGCCGGAATCCCTGCCGGACGAAATGCCGGATGGAATAGAGGAAGCACAGGAATCAGGAGGCATTCCGGATTCCCAATTAGAGTGCCAATCGGAGAAAGCGGCGGAGTCGGAGAAAACGGTAGTTTTACGAAATAGAGGTCTGGCAGGAATCACGCCAATAGAAGATATGGAACAGACGGATGGCATGATGACGCCTAACTCGGGTGGAGAGCAGGAACCAGACCGTGGAGCCTGGAATGGCAAATGGGATTTTGGGGAGCAGCAGCCTCAGGACAGCTGGGATGAAAAGAATGTGACATCTATCAGAAAACAGCTTTATCAGGAAAATGGAAGCATGCCCCGTGAGCTTCAGACCGCCCATGACCCGCTGAATATGGGAGAGCCCAGGCAGGAAGGTATGGTTCCTGATACCCGTATTCCCCTGCAGTCTGATAATATGCCGGAAAACAGGACGGTTCCCAGACCAAACATTATGACCAGGCCTGGGATGCCACGCAGGCATATGCCTGCGGGAACAGTGCATACGGGTTCCTCCGGGGGAAAGTTGGACCAGGAGCGGCTGATAGACCAGTATCCGATGAATCAGCAGCCATACCAGGGCATGGGGCCGATGAATCAGCAGCCAATGCGGAGGCGGCAGTCTATGCCAGGGCAGCAGCCAATGCCAGGTCAACAGCCAACATCGAATCGGCAGCCAATGTCAGGACAGCAGCCAATGTCAGGACAGCAGCCAATGTCAGGACAGCAGCCAATGTCTAATCAACAGCCAAGGCCGCCCCGCCAGCTGATGCCGGGCAATCAGATAATGCCGTCACGTCAACATACACCGGGCCAGAGTTCGATGAGCCAGCAGCCAGTTCCAAATCGGCAGCCGATGCCGTGCCAGCAGCCGATGCCGGGCCAGCAGCCAATGCCAAACCGTCAGCCGGTACCAAACCAGCAGCCAATGCCAAACCAGCAGCCAATGTCAAACCAGCAGCCGATGCAAAACCGGCGTCCGGGAAACCAGCAGGCATCCCAGGGCAGGCAGCCCTTCAAGCGCCCGGCCGGGCCGGAGGCAGGTGACAGCGGCGAAGCGGCTGGGCAGGCAGAGGAAAGAGTACCTGTGGCTGATGCAGGCGAGGAAACCCTGATACTGGGAAATCCCCAGGGGTTAGAACGGCTGGAGCAGGAAGAGCAGCAGTCTGACTTCCCGGGCAGGCTGTGGGATGGCTTCCGCAAGCGGTATCCCAAGATACAGGCATTTGACAGCGCCAATGGGTGTGAGATTCTGACAATTAAGCCTCAGGATATCGGACTGCTTCCAAGGGAGAACTGGAATTATGGTAATAACAGCTTCCTGCTGCACGGATATTATAATTACCGCTATCTGATATTAGCCCGCATCGGTGATGAGACAAAGGGGCGCACCCGTTATATACTTGGGGTCCCCGGCAATTATTACAGCAATGAAAAATACATGGCATCCATGTTCGGCTTCCCGCATTTTGTGCTGGCGAGAAAACAGCCGTCACAGAACGGCCGCTTTGGATACTGGTATACGGATGTGCGGTTAGAAAACCAGGATTAGAATACTTCACCCCTTCCGGCGCAGTCAGACCGCGCCGAAAGGGGCGATACAATTAATTTATTTCTGTACTGAATTTCCCCAATATCCTATATTCGGCTTAGTAATCAATTCCCCGCAGGGAAACCTGCCCCACATAGGGGCGAACCAAATCAGCAAACGCCATCATTTCATCCTTTGTATAGTCTGAATAGACTCCGGGGACAAGTACTTCTCCGGATTCCGTGAAGCACTGCAGGTAGTACTCAGGACAACCCTTAATCCACGGTCCAATCTGTCTGAAATCATCAGATGTGTGAAGACCACGGACAACGGTGGTCCGGAATTCATAGGGAATGCTGCCTGACAGCAGAAATTCGATGCTCTCATCTATCCGTTCCATGGAAAGGCCGGATACTCCGGCTACATTCTCATAGTGATTCCGTCCAGCCTTAATGTCCATTGCAACACAATCCAAAAGCCCTTTGGCACACAAATCTTTCAATATTCCGGGCATGTAGCCATTGGTATCCAGCTTCACAGCCAGACCCAGGCTTCGCACCATCCGTATGAAATCCTCCAGGTCCGGCTGCAGGGTAGGCTCCCCTCCGGTGATACAGACTCCTTCCAGTACCCGCTTGCGTTTTTCCAGAAACGCCATGATATCCTCCTGGGTTTCATATTCTTCTGCGTCTGAACCCAGAAGTCCGCTGTTATGGCAGAAGGGACACCGGAAATTACACCCTCCTGTAAATATAGTTGCGGCCACCCTGCCCGGAAAGTCCAGCAGCGTAGTCTTTTGCAGTCCGCATATTTTCATGGCCTCTTAACCTGTCCCTTTTCAATTTTTGATTTATTCTGTATAATAAAAAAGTATAACACACATGAAGCTTTAAAAAAAGAGGAATCAAATCATGGCAAAAGGGCCATTTGATATAGGAGAGGAAAATATGGTATTAAATCAGGAAGATATGGCATCAAACGAGGAACCCATAGAATCAAACCAGCAAACCCTAACATCGAACCAGCAGCCCCTAGAACCAAACCAGCAAATCCTAATACCAAACCAGGAAAATCACAATAGAAAAGCAGCAGAAACAGAAGCAGCCCGTTTAAAGGGGCAGGAAACACGGCGCAGGAATTATGAAAAGAGAATGGAGAAGCAGCGCCTTGCAGCTCTTGCGGCAGAGGAGCAGCGTTTGAAGCAGAGAAAGCGGGATGTTGGGTTTATGAGAGAGGCTCTTCGCCAGGCCAAAAAGGCGGCCGCTATCGGGGACGTGCCCATAGGATGCGTGATTGTCCGTGGGGACAGGATCATCGCCAGGGGATATAACCGGCGTAACGCGGATAAGAGTGTACTGTCCCATGCTGAAATCATCTCCATTAAAAAGGCATGCAAAAAAATGGGCGACTGGCGTTTGGAGGACTGCACCATGTATGTGACACTGGAGCCATGCCCCATGTGTGCCGGGGCGATTGTGCAGGCACGTATACCCAGGATTGCAATGGGATGCATGAATCCCAAGGCCGGCTGTGCGGGGTCCGTACTGGACATGCTCCATGTGCCGGGATTTAACCATCAGGCAGAGGTGGTGGAGGGGGTGCTTGAACAGGAATGTTCAAAGCTGATGTCGGATTTCTTCCAAAACCTGCGTGAACGTAAAAAGAAATAGATAATTGTGCAATATGTTAATCTAATAAACTTGAACAAAAACATCATGAGAGTGAGCAGAATGGACAGTAAAATACAGCGTACAACTCTTCAATCAGAGATAATCCGATATATACAGAATTACATCCAGGAAAATGGTTTAAAACCCGGTGACGCCTCTGGAAGCCAGGAACGTACTGGAAGTAAAGAACGGCAAGGGCATCTATGTGGGAAGTCAGGAGGTCAATGACCTGGGGAAGAGTACGAGCATTATTACAATGCTATCGTTCCCCGGTGTCCCGCTTTGGCAATGACGGCCCAAGGTTCTGGGAGGTGTCTGCCAAATGCTGGCAGTCTGTCTCTATATGATGAAGGGGACACCCTATATCTATGAGGGACAGGAATTGGGAATGACGAATTTTCAGGGCAGAGCATAGAGGATTTCCAGGATATAGAAATCCTTAATGTATACCGTGAGATGGTGGGCAGCGGACGTATTTCCCATGAGGAGATGATACGCTGCATCAGCCACATGGGACGAGACAATGCAAGGACGCCCATGCAGTGGGATGATACGGAGCAGGCAGGATTCACAGAGGGGACGCCCTGGCTTGGGGTATATCCCAATTATACCTGGCTCAATGCAAGGGAGCATGGACGCGGCTGGTGGACTGCCATGGACTTCACCAGGGAGTCCAGAGCATAAGATGGACTATACCACGTATGGGGACGAACTAATGAGCACGGGCCTGATTCTTTCGGACGGGGCCAGCGGCGTACGGACCAGTCCGGTGCCCCAGGGAGATTATCTGTCCAGGTTATTTTTGGTGGAGGCACAGCCTTGACAAAAGCGTCCCGGCAGGTTATACTTAACAGGCAGTTTGCAACAACTGCCCATGCCGGCATTTGTTGATACATCTGCGTATGTACGGCCTAATATGTCATAAAGTTTCCACGCAGCCGGGGAGATAGCGGTGCCCTGTACCTGCAATCCGCTCCAGCAGGGGTGATACCTTGCCTCGGGCTGTTTGCTGCGAAGCTGCCTTGTGTAAGTGGCGTTGACGTCTGGGTCTTACGCAACGGGAATCTGTGAACCGTGTCAGGGCAGGAATGCAGCAGCACTAAGCGGAACCTCCCGTGTGCCGTGAGGCAGCCTGGATTGAGTTAACTGCATGAGTAACGTTCGTGGCAGCAGCACAAAGCAAGGTGCGTGGAATTAAAAAATGGGATATAAATCTGAGGATACGTTACTGTATCACCGGATTTATGTCCCATTTGTATTTCTGCATGGCGTGTGCCGGTTCTGGCCTGCTGCAGGCGGGGCAATTGCAGAATGGCCGGTTGCCCGAAATTATACTTGCCCCGAAAACACCTTTGCGTTATAATTACAAAATGGGTATAATAGAACCATTCCCAGGAAACATAACAGAAAGCGAAGAAGCTCTATAAGGAGGAAGTGCAATATGAGAAGAATTGGAATGCTGACCAGCGGCGGAGACTGCCAGGCACTGAATGCCACCATGAGAGGTGTGGCAAAGTCCTTATATAATATGTTTGACGACGTGGAAATAATTGGCTTTGAAGACGGATATAAGGGACTTATGTATGCAGATTATCAAATCATGAAATCATCAGATTTCTCAGGGATTCTCACCCAGGGCGGTACCATTCTCGGCACTTCTCGCCAGCCTTTCAAGCTCATGCGTACTCCTGATGAGAATGGACTGGATAAGGTGGAGGCTATGAAGCACACCTACAAAAAGCTGAAGCTCAGCTGTCTTGTGGTGCTGGGCGGAAACGGCAGCCAGAAAACAGCCAACATGCTCAGCGAAGAAGGACTCAATGTGGTATCGCTTCCAAAGACCATTGACAATGACCTGTGGGGCACAGATATGACCTTTGGGTTCCAGAGCGCGGTGGATGTGGCCACCAATGCCATTGACTGCATTCATACCACGGCTGCGTCCCACGGGCGTGTATTCATCGTGGAGGTCATGGGACATAAGGTGGGCTGGCTGACCCTGTATGCGGGTCTTGCAGGCGGGGCGGACATCATACTTCTTCCGGAGATACCATATGATATCAATATTGTGTGCGATGCCCTGACCAAGCGGTCCAAGGCAGGCAAGCGCTTCTCCATACTGGCAGTGGCCGAAGGCGCCATTTCCAAGGAAGATGCCAAGATGAGCAAGAAGGAACTGAAGGAAAAGAAGAAAAGCGGAGTGGTATATCCGTCTGTGGCCTATGAAATCGGGGCCAAGATACAGGAAGTCATCGGCAGCGAGGTAAGGGTTACGGTTCCGGGCCATATGCAGCGCGGCGGCGAGCCATGCTCTTATGACCGCGTGCTGGCAACCAGGCTGGGAGCTGCGGCAGCCAGACTGATTGCCCAGGAGCAGTATGGCTACATGGTGGCGGTGAAAAACAACGATATTACCCAGGTACCCCTCTCTGAGGTTGCGGGAAGGCTTAAGACCGTGGACCCGGAGTGTTCCATGATTAAGGAAGCCAAGATGGTGGGCATCAGCTTTGGCGATGAATAATTGCATGATGATGAAAATGAACGTTTATTTGAAAATAAATTTATATGAACAAGATATAATAATAGGAGTTGCCTAATATGTCATATACGGCGTTATACCGCAAATGGCGTCCTGTTTCCTTTGAGGATGTTAAAGGCCAGGACCCGATTGTGCAGACACTGAAAAACCAAATAACGTCGGAGCGTATCGGCCATGCTTACCTGTTCTGCGGTACCAGGGGAACAGGTAAGACCAGTATAGCCAAGATATTTGCTAGGGCAGTGAACTGCGAACATCCGGTGGATGGGAGTCCCTGCAATGAGTGTCCCACCTGCAGGTCCATTCAGTCGGGTTCCTCCATGAATGTGGTGGAAATCGATGCTGCATCCAACAACGGTGTGGAGAACATACGTGATATAAGGGAACAGGTGCAGTATCCTCCCACAGAGGGACGGTACAGGGTCTATATCATTGACGAGGTCCATATGCTTTCCATAGGCGCCTTTAACGCTCTGTTAAAGACACTGGAGGAACCGCCGTCCTATGTGATTTTCATACTGGCCACCACCGAAGTGCATAAGATTCCCATTACGATTCTGTCCCGCTGTCAGCGCTATGATTTTAAGCGCATATCCCTAGAGACCATAGCGGACCGCCTGAGGGAGCTGACTCAGGCCGAGCAGATACAGGTGGAGGACAAAGCGCTTCTCTATGTGGCAAAGGCAGCGGACGGCTCGCTCAGGGATGCCTTAAGCCTTTTGGACCAGTGCGTGGCCTTTCATTACGGGAAGGTGCTGACCTATGACAATGCCCTGGAGGTTCTGGGGGCAGTGGATTCCAGCGTGTTCAGCCGGATGTTTGGCGCCATTGTGGAGGGCAGGACAAAGGACTGTATATGCAGCCTGGAGGAGATTGTTATTCAGGGCCGGGAGCTGGGCCAGTTTGTCACTGATTTTATATGGTATATGAGAAACCTCCTTTTAATCCAGAGCGCTGACGATGCAGAGGGCCTGGTGGATATGTCGGAGGAGAATTTAAAGCAGCTGAGAAGCGATGCAGGCAAGGCGGACGGAACCACGCTGATGCGGTATATCCGTATCTTTTCCGAATTGTCCAACCAGCTGCGCTATGCCAGCCAGAAGCGGGTGCTGGTAGAAGTGGCTCTTATCAAGCTGACGCATCCTTCCATGGAGCCCAACCTGGATGCCATCCTGCAGCGTTTAGGAGATTTGGAAGCTCAGATGGAGGATTTGGAGGCAGGCCGTATGGCCATCCCCATGACAGCTGCCTATCAGGCGGCAGGCAGCGCGCCTGCCGGACAGGTGCCCCAGACAGGGGCAGGCCCAGGGCAGGATGGGGGAACAGTACCCCAGGCAGCGGTGCCTTATGCTCCGGGACTTCAGCCAGAGCCGGGGGTTATGCCGGAAAAGGTGGCTCTTCCCCAGGCCCAGCTGGAAGACTTAAAGCTGGTGAGAAACGAATGGGCCAAGATAGTCCGCAGCATGGGAGGCGGCGCCAGGTCATATCTGCGGGACACCGTGGTGGAGCCTGGGGGAGAAGGCTGCCTGACCATCGTGTTTATGGATCCCATGAACTACGATATGGGTAAGCGGCCTACTGTTATAGGGGAACTGGAGCGCTATGTGGAAGCTAATTTCGGCAGGTCCATTTACTTTAAGACAAGACTGGCCGGCCGGGGGGAGCGCCTTAATACAATTTACGTGACCCAGGAAGAATTGGAAGAAAAGATTCATATGGATATTACATATGAGGATGAATAATATAAAGATGAATAAGTGGAAATAATAGGAGGATAATACACCATGGCAAAACGTGGCGGATTTCCAGGCGGAATGCCTGGCAACATGAATAATCTTATGAAGCAGGCGCAGCGCATGCAGCGCCAGATGGAGGAGACCACCAAGGAGCTTGAGAATAAAGAATACACGGCTGCTTCCGGCGGCGGTGCGGTCAGCGTGACCGTGTCCGGCAAAAAGGAAGTGGTATCCGTTAAGCTGTCTCCTGATGTAGTGGACCCGGATGATATCGAGATGTTAGAGGACCTGATTGTGGCGGCTGCCAATGAGGCATTCCGCCAGATGGAGGCTGAGAGCAGCGAGGCCATGTCTAAGCTGACAGGCGGCTTAGGCGGAGCACTGGGCGGAGGTTTCCCCTTCTAATGGATTACTATAGCAGTCAGATTACCAAGTTAATAGAGGAACTGTCTAAGCTCCCCGGAGTTGGGGCCAAGTCGGCCCAGCGCCTGGCATTCCATATCATCAACATGCCAAAGGAGCAGGTGGAGGAGCTGGCAGGAGCCATGACGAGCGCCAGGAATAACGTGCGCTATTGTAAGGAATGCTTCACCTTGACGGATAAGGAATTGTGCCCTATCTGCAGCAGTGACAGGCGGAATCATAAGACAATTATGGTGGTGGAGAATACCAGGGATTTGGCTGCTTATGAGAAAACTGGCAAATACGATGGGGTTTATCATGTGCTGC